>PJEL010000149.1_pt1 | contig 81315 bp, 87 predicted proteins | sample 1853271 | NCBI WGS metagenome assembly PJEL01 (sample SAMN08108733, study PRJNA415343) | Invertebrate metagenome, whole genome shotgun sequencing project. | host: Globobulimina | place: Sweden: Gullmar Fjord | collected 2015-08
ACCTGAAGATTTTCAGCGAAGTGAGTTCCTTTTGGAACACGGCGCTATAGACATGATTGTGGACAGGCGTGAGATGCGTAAACGAGTTGGGGGGCTAATGGCTAAGTTGACGAATACAACTATTTCACTACAAGCATAGCCTACAGATTTTGTCGCGAAATTGCCCTATCGATCAGAATTTCATCTTTTACTCCAAATATTCCAAGGTTAAATATCAACTTATCTCTGGGGGTAAATATCAAAGCTATTACGAAGGCCTTGCGCATTATTTTACTGTGTTTTTAAACAGTCTATGAAATGTTCTGTGCTTCCTACTTAGCGATAACTGATTAAAAGGGTTGAATTTATTAGTATTTTGCATATAATATGCATCAGGTTTAAAGTGTACATTGGACTGAAGGTAATAGCGAACTATGCCTAACTTACGCAAAACGTAATGTGAAAGCTGAAATTTGTCTATTAGGCGGTTCGACACCGTCCGAAGAAAGTGTAGTTACAACTCAAGAAGTTGAATCGAAAGCCATTGGAACACCAGAAAAGGAGGAGAACTTATGAATATAAGAAATCTGTTGAAAATTCTGCGTTGGGTTAAGCGTGCAGTCGGTATTGCCATTCTAGTGGGGTCTTGTGGTATGACTTACCTTCATCCCAATGTATATTTCCCATCTCAAATTCCTAACTAGTATGCTAGTTTCATCTCCCAATATTGACATCAGCTAACAAAGCAATCGCTTATTACATTCGGCATTTCTAGTTTAGAGTGTAATTGGTTTGGTAATTATGGCGTTAGTACGTGTTATTGCAGCGTTATGTTACAAGAGGAAAAATGTACTTATATTATCGAGCACTAAGACTTAAATGGTGCACTCTAAATTGGTTGTCAGGGCTTACTTTGGGAGTCGCAATCTCGTTTTATACTCCGTTGTTTTTAATGGAGCTACACACAGTTGAATCTCGTTGGGGGCTAGCGATAGTGTTTTCTATTATTTATGCTTCACTATTTTATGGTTGGTCATTTGAAAATGAAAATCGTGCCATCGGCAAGGTACATTCAAAAATCTTTGAATATAGTTATCATCGTGTTAAATATCTCCCGCCTAAGAAAGTGTTCATTGAGGCTAGTCTGACTTTAGTTCTTATATGTATTTCAGCCATTTTTATCTTGTGGGCTTGGATAAACCCTGCTATATCGACAATTAGTGGTTGGCTAGTAGGTTTATTTGCGGGTGCGTTAGGTGGTTATGCGACTAGAGAAGAGTTTTCTGCACCTAGAGGTAAAAAGCAAAGTGTTGTATTCGTACTAAGTATATCTATGTTCATATTAATACTATTAACATTCTTGTATGTGTCTATGAATGGTGTGATGTACTCTGAAAGCAATTCGGGCTTACCGATATTTGTTGTAACAACTGCTTCTTGGGTTGCTTTCGGTATTTTAGGTACAGTGTTATCTATAGTGTCAAAAAAATTATGGAACAAATTCTTCGGAACGTAACATAAAAAAGCATTTAAGAGTGATTACTAACACTTGGTATTCTCCCAGTTAAAGGTTGAGTTTTGTGTTTACGGCGCAATGGATTAGGCTTGGTGGTAGCGTTGCTCACACCTTAATGCGACGTTAGCTTCTCGATATGGTATACAGGTATAATGAACGTAAAAGAACAAATGAAATTTCTGACAAAAAACACTAATTCTTTATTAGTTGTTCATTATTCTTGTCAGAACCTCAATGACAATAATGAAGGCTTTTCACCTCGCATTACCTCAATTGCAGTGCAGCACGTGGGAAGTTCAACAATGCATAGTTTTTCAATTCACCTTATCGCAGAAATCAAGAATATTTCGCGAGATGATATTGAACAACATTACGATGAATTAGAAGCCGCAATGCTTGAAGACTTCTATAGGTTTATTCAGGATCATCAAGACCACTATTGGCTTCATTGGAACATGACCAATATCAATTTTGGTTTTGAAACCATTGAGCATCGTTATCGAGTACTCACTCAAAAAGTTCCACCTAAAGTTGAAGATTCAAAAAAGCAAAACCTATCAACTCTAGTTTCTCAATTGTACGGGGTTGATTATGTGGATCATCCCAAGATGCCAAATTTAATGGATTTAAATGGTGGAAAATCCAGAGACTTCTTAACAGGAGGAGAAGAAGTAACCGCATTTGAGCGTAAAGAATATATTAAGTTGCATAAATCAACTATGTCCAAGGTATATTTCTTTAAATCTGTTTTTCATAAGTTGCAATCTAAAAAGCTAAAGACTGCGCGTTCTAATTGGCCTGCGAAATTAAATGGGGCTCTTGAATCTCTACCTGCAAAGGTACTTGCTCTTGTCGCTGTACTTTTCTCGATTGGGCAACTTGGTTATTCAGCTTATATAACACTGGATGAATACTCGGTATATAGTGTTCAAGAGAAAGACTCGACATCCGGCAGCGAAACTAACAAAGCGTTTAAGAGTGACTCTCAACGCTCAGCGAGTTTAACTCAAAATTCAGGTTAAGTGTCTACTGCACAATAGGTTAGGCTAGGTGATTAGCGCTGTTCACACTTTAATGCGGCGTTATATTTTTCTGGAGGCATCATGAACAAATGTTGGATTTGCAGTGAAAAAGAAGCAAATTCGCGTGAGCACGTTATCAAGTCGTCAAATTTGAATATGGTTTTTGGAAACATAGTCCATGAAAGTCCTATTTTCACTCACCGTAATGGACGAGATCGTAAATTAAACTCTAAAAATAATATTAATGCAAAGTTTGAACTAAGTATTTGCCAACGGTGTAATGATACTTTAACTCAGCCTCATGATTTAAGTTGGGATAAGTTATCATGCTTCCTCTTAGATAATGAAGCTTTATTACGTCGTAAGCGACGGTTGAACTTAAGTGAGTGTTTCGGTGATAAAGTAAAAACTAATTTACTTAATTGCCGTCTGTTTTTGGCTAAAATTCTTGGTTGCATTATTTGTGAATCAAACAATGATTTTTTTATGTCAGATTTAGCACGTTCCATACGAGAGAATGAAGAAATCAGTAATCTACACTTTTCTATTAATATTGTAGATAGTAATAAAGTTAATGATTATTGTGAGTTGAGCCATTTAGAGGTAATTGAAAATGGAAACATACCAATATGGGTATCCTTTATTTATCTATTGAATGGGGTTGCAATCAAAGTTGTATATTGTGTTGATAATGGTTTGGTTAAGAGCAAAATGATAGGACCACATCATGACTCACTATACACTTACATTGATAAAATATAACAAAAACATTAGGTTGACACGTTTTACTTCGCGGTTTTAGTATGGAGTTCAGTGCGCTTGGTAAATTAGTCGTGGTGCAACTTATGTTCGGCGTTATAAAGCACAGGTAGAAAAGGACTTTATGTGAAAATTAGAACCGGGAACTTGTCGGATGTAAAGGGCATCACTGATATCTTTAATTTCTATATTGAACATACGAATGCTCGCTTTGAAGAAGCCCCATTTTCGTTGGAAAATCGAGAGCAGTGGTTTTCTCAGTTTTTAAGTGAAACTAAGTATCAACTCTATGTTGCTACTGAAAATGAAGTGATGCTTGGTTTTGCATGTTCTCAGCAATACAGAGCTATGTCAGCATTTGATGATACCGCAGAAGTAACCGTTTATCTGACGCAAGCAGCCAAGGGTAAAGGTGTAGGTTCTAAGTTGTATTCTCAGTTGTTTTCGTCCATAAGCGCTCATGGTGTTCATCGAGTATTGTCTGGTATCGCGTTACCAAATGATACTTCAATTGCTTTACATAAACGCTTTGGTTTTAGAAAAATAGGTGTTTTCAACGAGTACGCAAAGAAAAACGGACAGTACATCAGTTCGGTGTGGTTAGAAAAGCCGTTGAACGAAGATCCGCTTTATAACAAGTAATTCAAGCAGACAGCCAACGCGTGGCATTTTTAGTTCTAAAGGGTTTAGTGAATAAAGTGCGTTACTTTGGGTTCAGGTTATCGTTGATCTGCAACTTAACAGGCCGTTAGGCATAATAGGAAGGTGTGATGAATATTGAGTTATATGAGGAGCTAAAAATTATAGCTCGTAATAAAAAATTGACGTATTACAGTCTCATTGCTCCAATGCTTGGATTAAATATGGAAGTTGAAGATGATCGTAATGAGATTGCTCGTTTATTGGGGCAAATTGCGATCCACGAACAAGAAAATGGCAGACCAATGCTTACATCACTCGTTATCCATAAAGGTAACGACAATAATCCAGGTGAAGGCTTCTACTCGATCGCAAATGAACTAGGTATCTACAATGGTTCACGTAATAACTTGGATCGTATTACTTTCTGGGTTACTCAAGTTTCATTGGTTCATGGCTACTGGAAAAATACCTAACAAAGCGTTCAAGACAGATTCCCAAGGCTTGGCATTCTCGGTTCAAGTTACGGTGCAATGGTTTAGTCTAGTGGTCGTGTTCTCATCTTAGTGCAGCGATATGTGGTTCATTTAGATAAGGAGTTAACTTGGAATATAAAGATATAATTATGATCGCCGCAGTAATTGCGGGACCTATTTTAGCCGTACAAGCTCAGAAATACCTTGAAAGCCTTAAAGAGAATAAAAGGCGAAAAATGGTATTGTTTCAAACATTAATGTCAACTAGGGCTAACCGAGTTTCTCATGCACATGTATCTGCGCTTAATATGATCGATATTGAATTTTATGGGAAAACAGTATTGGGTAAAAGATCACAATCCAGTGGTGAAAAGAAAATAACTAATGCTTGGAAAGTATATAACGATCAATTAAACACTAAATTTACTGATGATAGACTTGATGCTTGGGCAGAGAAACGAGATGAATTATTTACTGCACTGTTGTATGCGATGTCACAGCATTTAGGTTATGACTTTGATGAAGTTCAATTAAAGCGAGATTGTTATAAGCCTTTGGCTCATGGTGATGTAGAAACTGAACAACAAAAAATTAGAGAGGGATTAGTTGCTGTGTTAGATGGAAAAAAAGCCATCCCTATGGCTGTTACTTATCTTCCTCCATATCATCCTATAGAGCCAGAAGCCCCTGAAAAATCAGATGTTAAAATCACATAATAAGTCACTCAAAAGGACAAATAATAGTTAGTTTTTGCTCCTACGCTACTTATTTAAATTAACAATCATTTGCCTCTTAGTGAGGCGTTATAACTCCATGAATTATTGATAGTTATATCATCATACTGGTTATTTGTACATACTGTTTGCATGTACAGTTTTGTATGGTATTTTATTCAAAATAAAGTACTAATAGGGAACTCGTCATGACTAGGTTTGAAAAAATTGAAAAAGTAATCACTCTACTTTTCGCTCTTATAGGGTGTGCTTTAAGCTCATATTTGTTCATTAAAGATTTGCAAGATGCTCAGCCAACGCTTTACTCGTCATACTCCATTTTACCGGAAGTGACAGAACCAAAAGCAGGCAAAACTAGTAAAGTTCGGATGGACGTTTCGATTTCCAACACAGGTAAAGAGGAAATAGAGATTCCTCCGATTATCTCCGTCACAATATTTGATACTGTTAGCCGCGAAGAACATCAAATTAGAGCAAATCTATTGAGCGACAAGGGAGAAGAGTTGACCCACATCATACCGACTACCTTAAAGCAAGGTGATACACGTTTATATCGTACGACTTATGAAGATATTCGTTACTTTTGGGGGCCATATGTATCAACAGTTATCCAAATGTGGTCTGGTGATGACTTGTTCATTGCTCCTACTGAACCGTCAAAGAACCCCGAAGGTATAAAAGCCATGCTCGATAATGAGGTAGCGAATAAACATTTCGGTAATCTAAAGTCTTACCCAGCTAAGTTTCTTAAAGTAGAAGACTTATAACAAATGCATCAACACGATTTACTACATTCAGCATTGTAGGTTTGCCTTTAGTTTCAGTGAGTAAGACGGTAAAATTCAATTTAGTCTGTATCGTAGTAAACGTGTTATGGCGGCGTTATAATTCAGGAGTAAAAATTGAGAAATCATATAGTTGTATTCACGGCTATAGCACTCGCAGGATGTGCTTCAAGTCAGCCGGAAGTTAAATGGATTTCAGTTAAAAATACAGACGAGTTTACAGATGTTTCCTCGTGTCAGGTAACAGTTGGCTCGTTGTACACTAATAAAAACGTATATACGGAAATCGGAAAATATTATCCATTTATCGAACAGGTTAATGGTCAACTGCGTGTCGGTCTCCAAAGTGGCGGTCAATACAAGATCCCAGTTGGAAATGCACAGTTGCGAATTGATTCCAATAAAATGTGGGATATTTCAACTTCTGAAACTCCCCTAGATTTAGTACCGACATTGGCAAACATCAAACCTGCTTATCTCGACAACTTATCAGATGACCAGAAAGCAATGGTTACCGCAAGCTATGAATCTGCTATTGAGGTGTCTGCTCAAGCAATGTCTCCTTTTACAGCGACGACAGGCGAAAAGGCTGAGAAGATAGTCAAAGAAATGTTAGCTGGTAAGTCTCTAAAATATAGGACTATTGGCTTAAATCAGGCTGCGTCTAGCACCGGTGTTTATGACTTAGATATGTCATTACAGAATGCACTCACAGACTGTGGAATTGAGTTATAACAACCTGTTCAAGAGTGATTCCCAATGCTTGGCATTTTTGTCTCCGCGTTGGTTTTTTGTTTAAGGTGCTATGGTTATTTTGGGTGGCCGCGTTGCTCACTACTTAACGCGGCGGACCCTTATCTTCGTTAACGTGAACATCAAGATTCAGGCTGAATACTCTAACGCATTCCTGCCCAAAATTGTTTTAACATCAAAAATTTGTTAGTCATATTATTTTTCTCTTTGACCAAATTTATCTAATGAATCACTATGTATGACTAAGAGTTATTGGATAAGATAGTGAACAAACTCAGCGCTTCGCATCCAGGTTATATAGCTAGCAAACAAGATTATAATCAAAGCAACGATAAAGCCCGTTTCTTGCCAAGTATAAAAACTACTCTTTTGGGGCATATCTCGCTTGAAAGTGCCTCCGAACTGATCTAATAACTCTACCTCATCTCTTCGGTATCCAAACCAAGCAAAGATGTTTGAGATCGTCATCAGAAGAAAAAAGCCGCTAACAAAACTAGTCAATAGAGAGGAAAGCTGGAAGAGATTTACCAGATCTCTTTGAGCTACTATCTCTGGCGTATTTTTGTATAGTGATAGCCCTGCGACAGCGAGGCTAAACAAAGCAATTAATAGCTTAACCACCATTCCAATGTTGGTATGGAGCATTGAGTCTAGGTGCTTTTGCTTATCTTGAATGAACTTATATCTCTCTACTACAAGTTCCTTAGTTAACTCTCTTGGATTCGATGTTGTCATCTGATATCTGAACCTTAAATTTTATATCTGGTAAATCATTAGTAGTTAGGGACAAAATTAAGCTTTCATAGCAATTTTGGACGCTTTTTTTACCTACATCAAAAAAGTAATACTAATAGTGATGAATAGCCGTACTGTTCCTATGCGAGTCTGTATATAATAATATGATTTTATTGGAATAACTAAGGTTAATCAGAGGATATCATGGCTACATTGATAAAAAAAAGACTAGAAGAGTTATGTCTATCAGACCAATCACTTCGGACACTGTGGGCACAATGGACGTTCGATGAACAACTTATTTCTAAAGCTTTGAACAGCGTAAGTCAAATATTCCCTCACTATAGCCTTCATGACGCCTCACACTCCAATCAGATAGTAACAAATATTGAGCGTATTCTAGGCGAAGATAAGATTAAGTTACTGTCTGCAACGGATTTGTGGTTAATCCTAGAGTCTGCATTTTATCATGATATTGGCATGGTAATACCTATGGATACAATTCGAGAAGATTGGGAAGATAATGATTTTAAAAATCATTTAGAAAGAATCATAAACACCCCTTCTCATGAGCTGCATACTATTGCGGCTGAATTTAGAAGTACTAACTTGACGGAGATTTTTCAGGCGTCTCAGTGGCCATTAGATGTTTTTGAAAATATAAGACTACTATTAGCAGATTTTTACCGCTTTAAACATGCAGACCGGTCAGGAAAAATAGTTAGAAACCCATGGCAAGAAATACATCTCAGCAGTCCAAGAAATGAACTTTTGCCTGCTAGGCTATTTAAGATATTAAGCACTATCAGTTCTCATCATGGTTATTCATTTGAAGAAGTACTTCGGTTACCGAAAAAAGAAGTTGGTGTCGGCAATGACGATGCACATCCGAGATATATAGCATGTTTATTGAGGCTTGGTGATCTGTTAGACCTCGATGATAACCGCTTTTGCCCCGTAATGTTAAAAACTGCAGGGGCTTTACCCACGTCAACGCACTCGCATATTGAAAAACATATGTCTATTGAGCATTTTAGAATGGACCAAAATAGGATTGAAGTTCATGCTATTTGCCAATCATATGAAGGCTATAGTGCAACTATGGGGTGGTTTAAATACCTCGAGCAAGAGGTGAATAATCAAATGATGCATTGGGATGATATAGTCCCCAGCAAAGAGATGGGACTACTTCCCACAATTGGAAGTCTAGATGTGCAGCTAAAGGGTTTTGAACTACTGAGTCAAAACCAAACACCTAACTTTCAAATTGATAAAGATAAAATGCTAGATTTATTACAAGGTTCTGGTGTGTATGATAAACCCATTCAATGTATTAGAGAAGTATTACAGAATGCTGTCGATGCGACGCTCTTAAAATTATGGTGTGATAAGGACATCCTTGGAAAATATAGTGATATTGATTTGAACAGACCTTCAAGTGATATTAAATCTATATTAGATGAATACTATGAAATTGAGGTAAGCATTGAAGAAGTATCATGTCTTGATGATAACGTAAGATGGAAAGTATGCATAAAGGATCATGGTATTGGTATTGATAAAGAAAGTCTTTCTTACTTACAAAATGTAGGGTCTTCTAGTAAAGATTTTAAAAAGAAGACACTGATCAATTCTATGCCCACTTGGCTAAAACCCTCAGGAGCGTTTGGGATTGGTTTTCAAAGTATATTCCTTATAACCGATCAAGTGAAACTAAGATCTAAAGGAATGTACAGTGGTGAAACAATCAGTGTTGAAATGAATAACCCTAGCAAGGAGAGAACTGGAAATATTTTTATAAAATCACTACCTGATAGTTATAGATTTAATACGGGAACTGAAATTGAGTTTCAAATAAAGTCACCTAAAATACCACGCTCATTTTCATATTCACATGACGATAAAAATACGTGCTATGAAATAAACAATTATGATTTTATTGAAGGGAAGCAACTTAATGTTGAAATGTTACAGCTAATACATGAAGTTGAAAAGTTTGGTCGCAATAATTACATTCCTATTAGTGTGAATTTTTCTGGTTCTAAGATTGAAGTGAAAACTCTAGACTTTAATGGTGGAAATTATTTTGATGTGGAAGGGTTTAGAATTAACCTAAGGAAAGATAACAACGGGAATTCTTTCTTTGATAATTCATATAATTCTGGGGTTTTATTTAAAGGTCAACCATTAGATACTAATTTTACGACTCCTTTTGCTTACTTTGATATTGATTTATTAGGGTATCAAGCAAATGATATTCTTGAAATCAACAGGAATAAAATTAAGAAAACAGTGCAAAAGGAAGTTTTTGATTCTATAAGTATTGCTGTAATAACTTTCCTTAGAGCTAATAGAACTTTATTTAATGACGATGAGAAACAATTTATTGATGCGATCATCATTAATATGAGCGGTGATTTTTTTGAAAGTGAATCGACTGTAAATAACGTATTACCAAGTTTAAAAATAAATAATCATACGACAAAAGAATTGATAGATGGAAATTCTATTACTCTGAAGGTAAGAGAATATACAAGTAATAACTCTAGGTTGAATGGTTTGCGTCACCCCCTTGAGGTTTCAAAAGAATCAAATGGTGTTTTTACTATTATTTTTGATAAATTAGAAAGGAATAGTACATTATCATTTTTGACACAATTTTTACTGCCTAAATACTTTGGTGGAATTAAGATTGGCCGCTTTAAAAGTGATGATAGTAGAGGTGGTGAATATATTGAAAACACAATTGAGTATTGTAAGGTAGATCATCAATTTAATATTGACGATAATACATTAAAATATATTATTGGAAGTGGCTTTGGTGGTATTGAACGTTGGCCTAGAATGGTGTTTTTTTGCCAAAAACAATTTTCAGACTTAGCTGTAAATGTTGAGAAAGTTGGTTTTGTAGAACGCATATGGTTTACTTTCATTCATGAACATATATTTCCTAAACTTCCTGTTATGATATTGCCTTTTAAATCTGGTGATACTACATTCTCACCATATAATCTTGATAAACTGATTGACTGGGTATTTGACAATCGATTAAATGATAGAGTAACGAAAGAAGAAATTTCAAACTCTTATCATCGTTATATTGAATATATTCAAAAATTAATGTAGTGGATTAGGTCATTTGGCCACACAGTCAGAGGTGGACATGGCTTTAATCAGTCAGCACGGCTTTGCGATACCTAGCCTAATCCATTAATTACTAATTTAGCAAAACTGCTAACTCAGAAATGTCCAATTATGAGGTATAAGCAACCAGTCAACATCGCGCTAGTTGCCTGATTTGGTCAAGTCATAAGAACCAAATATCTGATCGTGTATGAGCCAGTACAAGTGAAGGGCTTAAACAAGTCCTTCACTTTTGCACCATTCATCAAATTGTTTTCTGGAATATTTACCTCTCCCTTTTTTTTCTGGGAAGTTTTCTGTTCGATAAATAAAAGCATCTAGAGTTGTTGGTTTCATGCCTAAAATCTCACAAATGTCAGAGCGAGAAATAAACAGAGGTTTGAAGGTTTCTTGTTCTAATTTGTTAGTTATCATAATTCATCATATCCTTAATTGAGCGCTGCATATTGGAAAGTATTCTTTCTGATTTATTGGCTCTTTGCCTTTGTTCAAAGAGCTGGGATTTGGTTTCTTCAAGTTCGCGCAAAGTTACCTTTAAAGCTGCACAGCCTTTTAGGATTGCTTTGCTTGATGACTTCTCATCGGTGATCAACTTAATATCTTCAATGAGCTTTTCTTCTTCGGGGGTAGGTCTGAGAGTGAGTGCCATATAACACCTATTGATTGCAGAAAAGTTTGTACCGGTTACTGCAGGAATGACTGAGTGATAGCAGAATGATTCCCTGGTCGACCTCGAGGGAAGGCAAAGTGATTGCACTTAGAGCGGGATGTAAAAATCATTGCAGTTTGGACACTTGAAACCTTCTACACCAAGGTCGTATACACAGCGGCACTTATCGCAAGTGTGAGAGAGTTCGGGTTGAGTTTGTATCGATATTATCTTCATAGTAATTGATCGCCATATTGCTGATTATGGATAGCCAAATTAAGACAGAGATGATTGATAGGGTGGTGACGTATTTTTTATTCATAGTCCTTCATTTCAATAGCCATGATTCTTTCTTGCAGTTCATTTGAAGAACAACTTCCATCCCACTTTAAATCACAATCTTTGCAGCCAATAACATTGCAGGTTTGAGTTATCACTATTCGCCAGCGTTCGCGTAGGTCGTTAAGTTCTTGGTTATCCATCGTTCACCATTCCTTTGTATTGGTTCAGGCAAGATTCGATTTCACCTCTGTATAAGCTATGTTCATTCTTAATGAAGAACGTGGGATTTTTTATTTTTATCAATTCGATAAGGATGAGGTCAGCACTTTGCTTGTTGAGTTCCCATGGGAAAGCATCTATGACTTTATTGCGGATAGCGTAGGCTTTTTTCTTTTGCTGTACTCTGTAACCTCTTAGAACGGGAAGCTTTACCATTTATTAGCCTCATGAGTTAAAAGGGAACGTTGCTTGTAGAGCACTTAGGGCAACACCAATTATGCTCTATCAAACAGAATTCATACATACAATAATCACAGATTTGTATGAGTATTTCTTTTTCTGGCTTGTTGGATTTGTAGAACTCAAGAGCTTTGAAATAAAGCCCGAGGGGGATAACCCACAATCCATGTTTCAATTCAATGAAGTGTGATAGTTCAGGGGTTTCTACATGGTTTATAATATAAGGTTGTTTAGTTGAGCAACTTTTCACAACCTCGTACTTATGAGCTTTCAAAAACTCAAAAAAAGAGCCCCACAAATGAGGCTCCATTCTTAGTTGTATGGTCATTAAATACCTTACTTTCTGCGGATAGATAGCGATTCAGGGCTGGTTTCAATCCATGCGCCTTCAACTTTTATATCGTTCTCTAAGTCGGCTTTTATTTGCTGCTTATTGAGCGTTTTAACCGTATCGTAAGTCCAGTATTTATCGTCAACCTTATCGTTATCGACCTTTACTGATTCACGTCCTTTCAGCTTTGCAATCGTACCGTGTGGGGCTTTGATGTTTTGCTTGTCGAGCTTGTTAAGCATTTCAAGTAATACGCCTTTCATTCGCTTTGATTCATTACCGAAAACCTTTGAGCGTTCGTTGAGCGTTTTGGATTCTTCTTTCAAGGCTGATTCTGTCGCTTCTTTGTTAGCGATTATTTTAAGATAATTATCAACCTTATCTTCGAGTGGTCCCTCAAGCCCCATAAGCGTGTCGGCAATGGTTTGATCATCCCAACCTTCTTTTTCAGCGTTTAACAAAAACTCCTGAATTTCATTGGTTATCGAGTAGATAGATTCTTTGCTCATGCGACTGATTCCTTTTTGGCGGCTTGCAAGTTTTCAGAGGCGTTATTGAAGGCAATATCCACATTTTTAATTGCCTTTGATTTCTTCTGTTTTTGTTCGTCAGTGCCAGTAGGTAGGGCTGATAATATTGCCAGTGATTTTTGTTTGAGAATGTTTATCTCAGAAAGATTAAGCGCGGTTTTCATTTCTTCGACAAAACCACCTGCTTGGGTAAGAGCTTTTTGCGTAATTTCTTGCGTTTGCTCTATCGTGCGAACTTGCTTATCAGCTGCTTGGGCTACTTCTGCACGGTGCTGTATGGTCGTATCATCGTAAGAGCCAAGATAAACATCGGCACATATACCAGTGAGTGACATTGCTTTACCTAAAGCATCCGAGAGTGATTTCTTTTCACATTCATCGTCATGTACAAAATAACCACCTTGCGCCATGTAGAGCTTCTTGGTATCGCCATATGAGGTAAGCGTTGCTTTAGCACCTTCGTGCATGTACCAAAATTCAATTTCGCACTTATGAACCTGAGTAAATAATTCTGAAATACTGCCATTCATGATTATTGGAGCGCCTTGCACTGTCCATTCACGTATGACTTTGTAACCCCAACCAATACCAACTGGTCCCCATATTTCAGTCGCTTTCTGTATTCGGTATTGGGTTTTTATTGATAGGCGATTGTTATTATCAAGCTTGGTAAAATTAAGGTCTGTTTTAAAACCTTTTGCCCATAAGCCCATGTTGGGGTTTTCAATTAGTTCAGGGGAGAGCTCAATAACTGTTGGTTTTTCCGTTTCTGCATTTCTGCTTTCGTTCTCCGCTGGTGGATCTTGTTTAAGATCTTGCGGTTGTTCGTTTGTATTCTGCGATTTCTCTTGATCAACTTGTTTTTCCTTGGCTGGTGGTAAGCTTTCTGGCTTTTCCGCTTTAACCTTAGGTTGTTCGTTGTCAGGTTTGTCATTTACATTTTTAACCTGATTACCTAAAGGATCTGTTTTCGGTGGCGTTTCCTGTTTTGTATCGTCATTGGAGGCGGGTTTGTCTGTATCTCCAACGCTTGTGATGCGAAGTGAGTCATGTTTTTTAACTGGCTTTTTAATACATTCATCTTTAACGAATGCGCGGAGCATTCTAAGATTAAGCATCGTTTTAACGGCTGTGTTTGCATCGTCCCACTCAGTATCAACAAAAGCTTTTATTGCATATTCAACATCTATGTTTTTATCAAGCTCACCAAATACAGCCATTAACTTTTCGCCCATTTCCTCGTATTGCTCTTTTGAGTAATCGGCTTTATCTAATCCAGTTAATATCCCGTAAGCTCTTTCTTCCCAAATGGTGGCAGGGGTGTAAGCTGGAGCTTCTTTAAATACCTTTGCAACGCTGTTTACTTTTCGCTGCATTTCTTCTGATATTAACGATCCCGCTTTATCTAAGTTAATAACAATTTGATGGCTTATATTTGTATCAAAAGTTTCTACAGCATTTCGTTTAAAGAACTTCATGCCTTCTTGCATTTCTTTTAACTCGTAAAGCCAATTTCCGACCATCCCCATTGCATGGGTAATTGCGTTCTTTCGGGTTGATTTTGCATCTATCGAAAAATCTCTAACGTTGCCTTTATCTTTAGTTCTATCTTCGGTGTTTTCAAGTTGGTAAGAAAAGAACCATTCATTAGGTTTTTTTTCTATAACGGCTAATTGAGCAGAAAGGGAATCTGTTATTTGCAGTAAGCAAACATCAATATCAATTTGTCCTTCAAGTGTTGAGCCTATTTGATCATCAATACTTAGTTGATCTTCGCTTTCATCATCGATTTCAAGTTGGTTGAGTATTTCCGTTTCAAAGTCGTAACTCATAACCTCGTTGGCAAAAGCTTGATCGCTTTCTGCACCGTGTTCAGCTTGAAACTCTGCAATGTTATTGATGGTTTCTACTGCGGTTTGCAAGGCTTCCTCAATGTTAGGGTATTCACCATTATCATGACTGGTCGGTTTAACTATTGATTGCGGTCCTGACATGTAACGGTATCCGTAAACAAAAACATCTTTCTTTGCTTCGAGTGCGGCAATTTCCGCAATGTTATCGTTTAGCGTGAATGATGCTCGAAGTAAGCCTTCTGTTTCTTTCGGATAGAATCCAGAGCTATTGACGATTGGCCATTCTTTATCATCTACAACTACTTTTTCGTTTTCAGCTTCTAAATCACTCGACTCATCAACAATAGTAAGCTCGTTATATTCCTCTTCGGTGATTTTCTTTAGCGCTGGAACTTGGAAGTATTCAGAGTTGCCGTGTTCGTCTGCGGCGGCTAATTCCCCCCAAACAATTTGTTTACCCTCTGCCATAGTGTTTGCTACGACTGGAATGTTAATAATGATTTCACCATCTGGGTGTTTGGTTTTCTTTGAGCGACAAGATGCGATGAAATGCTTAATAGCCATGTGCGTTTCTCCGTTACTGGAATTAAATGAAGTGACTGCCGTTATCTTCTTTAAGGAGTTTCTTAATGAGAATATGCATTCGGATTTGGCGCTTTTCCTCGCTGGTTAGTTGCGGTGCGTAACACACGAACTTTCCTTTAGAAAAAACGAGATATAAACCGTTTTGAGTTGGTACGTATTTCATGATTTCCCTCTTTCAAGGCAGTCATTAAGAAGAGCGCAATATTTTGGAGTTAGCGGTGGGGATCGCTTGATGGGGTGTTTGGATAACGCTCTTTAATGACCCCTTAATGTGGGCACTAGAATTAATAAACGCACTAACCAAACTCTGACTAAGGACTATTGCTAGTAGCACTAACTAATAACAATTAAAGGTCAGTGCGCTTATTGATTGCCTCTAATCCACTAAGATACTGGTGAGGCTACCAGCTCAGTCACCACACCGTAACGGGCGACCGTGTTACTTTCGTTACTACTCTTTACCTTCATTCGGTAAAGAACTTAGCGCCACGATAGCAGGGCGCATGATTTAAAAATTTTGTCCGTAATGTTAAAGAGCTTTGTCGTGTTGACGAAGCCTAATGTATTCCAAATGGAAACTTTGATCAATACTTTGGGTAATAAATATTCCAAAAAGATTTTATACAAGCAAAAAAAAACACCTCTAAGTGAGGTGTTTTCAACAATTCTTAATGTTATCTCTTTTCTAAAATAATCTTCATTGCTTCATCAAGAGCTGCTTTCTCAACTCTCAATAGCTCGTCATCATTCAAACCAAGCTTATCAAGCGTGTCTTCAAGGTGACTTAGCTTTAATAGTTTTACGGTACTCTTTTCTGGTGAGCCAGACCCAGTACTAAGCCAGTTTATATCAACGTTTAAGCACTCCGCCAACTCAACAAGCTTGGTTGTGCTCTTTAGAGCGCCGCTTTCTATTTTATTGATAGTAGCTGGTGTTACGCCAATTAATTTGGCTAGAGCTTTTTGTGATAACGCAGGATTAACCTGCGTTCTTGCCCATTTTGTACGCTCAGCAAATGTATTTAGGTTCATGTGTTTTCCTCTTGGAAATACTATACATGGTTAACCATTTATCTTGCAATTTCCACTAGGAACATTTAAGTTAACTTTAGTTAATTTATTATTGTTTTTGGTTAATTGTGGAAATTTATGGAATTACTAAAAGAACTTGATAAGTCAATGAGCCGCCTTGAAATAGCAGAAAAGCTTAATTGTAAGCCAGCGGCTTTGAGTAAGTGGATGAATGGGAAAACCAAACCCAGCTCAAAACACATACTTCATTTATCTCAATTGATTGGTGTTAGTGCTGAGGATTTATTGATCGATTTATACCCTGAACAAAGTGAGAGTAAGCAATGAAAAAAGGTGAGATCAATGAGTTTGATTATTCGGTAACGCAGCGTGTCCGGATTACTGCTCCTATTGAAATTGAGGTGAGAGGTGGCGGGAAAATTATGACGCTAGTTATTGCTGGTCAGCGAGTAGATGTCTTTAAGGGGATGTGCATCCATCTCTTGAAAGCACAAAGAGAATACGAAAAATCCGCCTTTTAGCAGAAGACGGTTTTGGGGTGTCGCATCATTTTAAATTGCGCAATTACTTTGCGCGGGAGAATTAACAATGTCAAGAAATCATGACATAAGGAAATTACTTTTTGTTGATAAACCTTTGGTTGTAAATCCTAGGTTAGCTAGTGAAATCGGTTTGAATGAAGCGATAGTTTTACAGCAAATTAGCTATTGGATTGATCGTGCTCAGTATGAGTATGAAGGTAAAGCATGGATGCATAAAACTGCTGATGAGTGGGAGGTCGAATTTCCGTTCTGGTCAATCCCTACAATCCGTAGAGTATTAAAGTCACTTGAGAAGTCAAAATACATAAAGTCAGACAGGTTAAGTTGGAAATTTTTCAGTAATAAAATGGACCAAACAGCTTGGTATTCCTTGTGTAGCCCATGTGATCAAGTTGACAACATGCAAGAATCACAACAAGAAAGTGCAGGTGATCAACTTGCGCACTTCACATGTGATCAATCTGCGCACTTCACAAGTGATCAGATTGATCACTTGTTAACAGAGAATACAACAGAGAATACAACAGAGACTACAGAGCTATTTTCGTCGCAGAATTCTTCTGCCGACAACCTCAAGCCAAATGCTGTTATTCAAACTCCGTTAGGAAAGAAATGGGGCAGGGCTGATGACCTCACAACGGCTCAGTGGATTCACAAGCGGGTGCTTGAAGTTAATCCTGTAGCGCCTGATCCAAATTGGTGTGAATGGGCTAACGATATTCGATTGATGAATCAATCAAAAAAATACTCATATCGAGATATTTGCGATTTATTCAACTTCGCAAATAAACATCACTTCTGGGCTGAGAATATCCAGTGCCCTAAAAAATTACGTAAGCAGTGGGACACACTTACTGCTCAGATGGGAACGAATAAACCAGTTCGCCAAGGTGAAATCGATATTTACAGCAAGGATTGGGCTGATCACGGATTAGGGATGTAGCTATGAAATCAATAAGCGAGCTTACTCAAGAAAACCCGATTGTTAGAAACTACGGTACACAACATGAGATCGATAGTCGTCATGAGGCAGTCCCTCGAGTAACAAGTTCTGATGCAATAAACCATATCAATTTTATTTTTGCTGAATTATGCGCGGCTTTTCCTGCGTGGCGTAATACCTTTCACAATCAAACAGAGCTCAATGATGCAAAGCGTTCATGGGTGAAGGGATTGATTGAGGCTGATGTGACGGATTTGGTACTAATCAAAAGCGGATTGAAGAAAGCGAGGGCCTCAGAATCTGATTTCTTCCCATCTGTAGGTAAATTCATTTCGTGGTGTAATTCGAATGATGATTTTTTGTTACCTGATGCAGAGTTCGCATTTCGATCATTGCCAATCTACATGGCTGGATTTAGAAATGAGATACCAGCACCGACCTTAGCTGCATTCGATCAAATTGGTAAACCTGCAATCCGCAAAAAAAACGAGCGTGATGTTTTCAAGCTTTTTAAATACTCATACGAAATCGTGTGTAAGAAAGTGAAATCAAATAAGCCCATTGATGACCTTCTAATTAAGCCGCTGCCAAAGCCTAAATCTAAAAAGCTATCTCCAAAAATGGTTGAGGCAAAACGTAGCCGTGTTTTAGACCAGATTAAAGCTCGTAAAAAGGAGTTATGGGGATGACTCAATCAATTCAAAAGCGAACAAAACCCAATGAGATTTTAGCTGTTATTGGTGGCGGTGGTTTTGTCAGCTATGCAACGAATGAAGATCAGGAACAAGCCAAGAATCTTACTGGTCGTGTCGTGGCGATTAAACCGAAGAGTAAGGCTAGAAACTTGAAGCATCATCGTAAATTCTTTGCACTGATGAAGCTTGGTTTTATGTATTGGTCTCCGTATATGCGGTTAGTTAGTGAGCCAGAGGATTGGATTGCGCGAGAAGTTGCCCGTGAGTTCTGCAAGCAAGCAGGTAAGCCAGAGTTGTTCGATCAGTTCGGTAATGACATAGCTCAGCATGTGATTGACCGAATGGCGAGAAAGCGCTCACGTCGTGCTGATCCAGAGGCATATAAGTGTCCTGATAATTATCGCCATAAAATCATGGTTGACGCTGGTTTTTTTGAAACGGTCACATTGCCAAATGGTGGTGTGATTAGACGCCCCTGGTCTGTCTCTTTTGAAAATTTGGCTCAGGAAGATTTCAATAAGATTTATAAAGGTTGCTTTAACGTTGTATGGAGTGAAAGTCTTTTTCAGATTTTTGACGATGAAGCTGAAGCGGAAAATGCTGTAAATCAGCTAATGAGTTTTGTATGAAGCAGTCAAGAAGCTATCAAACAACTCAAGCTGAATTGTACTTCAACCGATTTATCCGACTTAGAGATTATGGCGAACCATGCCCTAGTTGCGGCCGTTATTTTCGTTTTGAAGAAATGGATGCTGGGCATTACCGATCAAAAGGGGCGGCTCCTGAACTCCGATTTAATGAGGATAATGTTCATGCTCAGTGCCGTGATTGCAATAGTGGCTTTGCATCGGGAAATCGTATTGCGTATCGACTGGCGTTAATTATAAAGATTGGTATAAAGCGAGTAGAAGCACTTGAGTTATACCAAGGACCAGTGAAATATGATGTAACTGACTTGTTTGAGATAAGAAAGGAATACGAAAGAAAGTGTAATGAGTTAGAAGGGGAACTGATGTATGCATAATCAAGTATTAGAGCGCATTAGCAAAGCTGGAGTTAAAACCGTTAAGTTTGATACTGGAATGGGAGGTGGGACACCGCTATATACATCTTGTGATTATGCGGCTGCGTTGTCTGGGTTGAGCCGAGATGCCACCGCTTGGATTATTTATGCGTATAGTAATACAACCGATCCAAAATCATTTAATTATTTAGCATTGCAACTGGCGCGAGTCGCTATGAGCGTGTGTGATAATGTAAGTCATGATTTTTCAGTTCGTATTGCAAAATTAGCCATGGAAGAACATGTTCGTGGTTTTTGCCAATGTAAAGGAAAGGGGTGTGAAAAATGCCTTGATACAGGTGTTTTGATCTTTAGCGGCAGATTGCGTGCGTCTGTTTTGAGGCTGCCAAAAACAACATATTTCAATAATCGTCATGATTATGATTTCATCATCAAGATATTGCACTTAATATTGAGTGGGTATGAACGAGATGCTGTTATTAACATTACAAGGTTTCTTTCATAGTCAATGTGGCAGTGTGTTCCATCATTTCAGCAATAACTTCGCTGCCATATTTTTTCATTGTTTTTTCAATGATGAATTTTCTGATTTCTTGATTGCTAATATTTTTCTCAATTTTTTTAATTAAAAAAAACAACTCTTTTGCATCATTGTTCATCATGGCGAATTTCTCTGTTTTCACTTTCGTATATTTTAATCGTTATAGCTTTAATATTCCCTAGGGTATTACCCTAGTTTTTCGAACCTTAGCGTATGGGATATTATATATTATGACTGATGATGACTTTATTCGTGCACTTGAATTCCACTATTCAACAAAATCGCATCCATGCGGTATAAAAAGTACGTGTGGTATATTTATTTATGGGAATGATAAATTTAAAAAATTAGTAAATATGGTTGGTCGGGACATTGCTGGATTGAAGGATTCAGATATGAATTGCAGTACATCTGATTTTGCAAATGAGTATAGAAAGCAGGATATGACTGTGATTGAAACTGGGAACTCTCAGTTTGTATTGGATGTTAATCATTTTTCACACGGAGATGATGCATACGTTACGCACAAAAAATTAATGACGGGCCCAAGTGGCTATAGCATAGGTGTTGAGTTTCACATGTGGCATGTTTCAACACTTATGAGCGTATTATCAAAGCCATTGATGAGTGCAATGCTGTCACGAGGTGATAATTCCTACGTCGTTGGCAGTGATATGATGATTGTAAAATTGACTAAAAAAATGGAAATGTATTTATATTTAATAATGATTGGTAATTCAAATAAGGAAATTTCGGAAAAAACCAATGTTTCAATAAAAGCGGTTGAATTTGCAATTTCAAATTTAATTAATTTGTTTGGCGATCTTGGTGCATATAATAGTATCTCACTTCGGGAGGTTTCTTTTAAATATGGGTATAGTCGAATGATTCCAAGGATCTTATTAAAAAATCATCGTTCACTTATTTTACCTCGCTCATTTGACAGTTGGGACACTTTACTATAGTATTTTTCTAAGCTGGTTATTTTAATATCTAGTTATACAAAGTCGCATTCGTGGCTTTTTTTATGTCTGAGATTTAACATGTCAAATACAACAAATGTAGTTACGGGTGTAACATCCGGCTCAGTTGTTGCCGCGTCTGTATATAGTTCGTCTGCTAATCCGAATAGTTTATTAAGCTCACCTATTTTAGATATATTTAATGGGAATTATGTCTTATTAGTTTCGGACGTGACAACAATAATTGGTTTATCTGTTGGGCTTGCTGGCGTTGCATTGGGCTTGCTTCGACTTATTTACGAACGGAGAGGTTAATGTTTTTACCAATTTATTATTTATTTTTCAAATTGCTTATTGCGGTTTCACTGTTATTTCTGATCCCGCGTGGTTTTGATCGGTTGTCTGGAAAGTCATTTAATGATGAAATTTTGGAAAAAATACTACTCAGCCCTAAAGCGACTGCGCTTTATGCTGGTGGTCGCTTGCTTGCTATTGCCGTCCTTTTGTCAGGCGTACTCGGGTTATGACAAGCTGATAAAGGCTTATTGGTCACAATACAATCCGTCAGTGCCATGGGGGCTTGGTTGGGCTCAAGTTAAGCAAGAGTCAGCGTTTGATTGTAATGCTGTATCACCAGTCGGAGCTATGGGCTGCGCTCAGTTCATGCCTGCTACATGGCAGGATATGATTGAAGCTGGTGTTGTGCCTAAGGGCAGTACTCCGTTCGATACTCGCTATGCGCTTGAAGCTCAAGCTTATTATATGCGTACACAATTCAACGGGTGGCAAACAAAGAATCGAACATTTGAAAGCTGGGTTAAGCTTGGCTTCGCAGGGTATAACGCTGGGCGAGGCAATTTGTATAAAGCTCAAAAGGTTTGTGATGGTGTTATGGAGTATTCGCAAATAATGGAATGCTTACCATCTATCACGGGTCGTCATGCGAAAGAAACATCAGGTTATGTTTCAAAAATAACCGAATATTTTTATCGTCGCTTTGGGGTGTAAGTTGAACCCATTAATTACGCGAATTGTAATTTATGGCTTACTTGGTTTGCTTGCCAGTGTCCTTGTGTTTTCAATAAGTAGTTCTCATGAGCGACTTGGGAAATATGAAGAAGCCAATCAAAATTTGGCACTTATCAATAAGCAACAATCAGCGCTACTAATGGAAACCATTCGTAAAAATGATATTTCCAATAAATTGGTTGCAGAATTAAAAGTGGAGGGCGAAAAATCACACAAAACATATGAAAGAAAAATTGAGAAATTCAAAAATTCGGTCAGTGATGATCGTTGCGCTGTTATTCCTATTCCTGCCTCTGTTAATGAGTTGCTCAACCACTGAGCCTCAGCCCGTAAAAATTCAAACTATATATGTGCGTATTCCTGAGCCGTTGCTTAATGACTGCCGATATCCATCATTTTCTGGTGGGAGTTGGGGGGATGTTGCTATTTACGCTAGGAAATTACAGGAAATTATTAACGGGTGTCATAGGCAGGTTGAAAAACAGCGAAAATATAACAATCAGCTTGGTTCGGCTAAATAGTCGGACCTTGCTTTTTTTATCGTATTTGCGAGTGCGTTAAAAAAAGCAATTGATTGCAAAATTACTCCCTGGTTAAAGCCGGTACCGCACATTTTGATTGCTACGGTTCGGTTGCCACGCCTTAGGGTATAAAAAATTTGATTGCAAAAGGTTTAAATCATGGAAAGTGGGCGACTGTTAAGTGCTGTAACACCTAACAGCCACCAACCCACACCTTGAGTCATGGGTGAGATTTAAAGCCCACTGCCTCCTGCAGGAAAGCGGTGGAATTCTAGGTAAAAACTGGAAAATTAGCCATGACAAAAAACGCAAAAACAGAACAATTCCACGAATACGTACATAAATCTGTGCATGATTTGCAGGAATACGAAAAAAATCCCAATACCCATGATGATAAAAACATCAGTGAACTTGCAGCATCAATAAAAGAATGGGGATTTACTAATCCTATTTTGATTGATGAATCTGACATGATCATTGCTGGTCATGGTCGCTGGGAGGCTGCGAAATTTATCGGGATGGAAGTTGTGCCTTGCATCATTCTAGCTGGCTTGTCTGATTCTCAAAAAGCAGCCTATGTGATTGCTGATAACTCACTCCCGTTTGGTTCTAAGTGGGATGAAGATTTGCTTTTACAGGAAATTGAGCAATTAGAGGCTGATGGTTTCAATATTGATTTATTGGCATTGGATAACATTGAAGATCTTGATTTTGCGGAATTTCAACCGTCTAGCTTCACTGATGGACATGCTAAAGACGGTGATGAAACAGTAAATAAAGCTGACACAAAGTTAACCATTGGCGAATATTCAATCCCGATCCCGCGAGAAATGTACATACGCTGGCAAGACGACATTAGAAACTCTGCTGGTTTTTCCAAAGAAAATGTAACCGAAGAAATTAAGCGGAGGTTGCAGCTATGGTAAAGCTAGTTTCTATTGATGACGTAAACCCATCAACGTATAACCCGCGCAAGGCAGATCCTCAGCGTTTAGACATTTTAGAACTATCGCTAAGAAAGCTCGGTTTTCTACTTCCAATATTTTGCTCGAAAAATGGTGAAATATTATCAGGGCACCAGCGGCACTATGTATCAGAAAGAATGGGGTTAACTAAGATCCCGTGTGATTACACTGATGAAATGTCACTTGCTGACCGTAAAGCGATAAACATTGCCTTCAATCGTGGTACCAATGATTTAGGTGCGGCAGACACGCCAGTCAATATGACGGAAGCACTAGCCAGAATTAACCTAGAATCAGCTGCGAGTAAGGTGGTGGATAAAGATCCCACCTCAAAAGATTTTTACCGTTGTTTATATGCTAGGGCTGTACCGGTTCTCAAGCTAACTAACGCTAATACCGGTTGCTGGGTAAATTACGCTCGTAACATGGCCCGACTGCTTTATGGCAAAAAAATTAAGATGCCTATTGTGTGCACACCTGACAACAAGGTGGTAAACGGGATTGGTCGCTTGCAGTATGCGGCAGAGAAAGGCTGGAAAACGATTGAAGTAGTTTATATCAGTTATGACGAGGCAGATTTAAGCCACGCCATGCTAAACATGCTCAGTATGGATTTTGATATACACAATCGTTACGAGGATCTATTGCGCTATAACTCGTTTAGGCGGGCAAGGCGTTCACGCTCTGAGTTAGGACAGGGGTTCTTATTTATTGTGGCGCCATCATCTCGTTCAAAAGACTTTGATGTCACTAAACCAGAAAACGCAAAATTATGGAAAAGGGCGCATGGGCGATCAGTTGTTGATTTTGGGGCTGGGCATTTAACAGAAACCAAGATCCTCCGGTCTATTGGGGTAAACGTAACGCCCTTTGAACCATTCCGCCTTGGTGAGAATAACGAGATTAATAAATCCGAAAGCGTGAAAATTGCGCGAGAATTTATTGATACCGTAAAAAGCGGGAAAAAATTCACCTCTGTTTTTATCAGCTCAGTATTAAACAGCGTGCCATTTGAAGGTGACAGACAAAAGATCGCTTGTTTGTGTGCGGCGCTATGTAGTGACAGTACTCGGTTATATGCTTGTGCGAGTTCAGCAACAGGTAGTACAAGTTTAAAGATGACACAGGGCATGGATGCACTAGCAGAACGTCAATCAACCTACGCAACGTTTTCCCTTGATTACGAGGGAGGAATAACAATAGGTGATTTTCAGGAAAAGCCGAAAGTGCAGAAGTACCATACTCCTACTGAGTTTTATGCGTTATTTAAGCGATATTTTAAAACCGTGAATGTGGTGGATAAGCTGAATAACGTTAGAGCTGTATGCATGACACCTGATCGAGCCTCAATTTTAGAGGATCTTCGAGGCGCTATAGAATTCGAGTTTAATTTACCTTATCCCGATGATTCACGTATGGGGCTGGTGGATGAAGCTATAGAGGCATATAGCAAGCGTTTAGGTGTAGAGCTATGAAGATACCAAAGGAATGGACATTTAAAAGCTCAGAGATTGCTGAAGGGTTTGATAACCACGTAAGAGAACAACTCCCCTGGTATAACATCGCTACAAGCATGACGGCACACTTCACTAGAAACTATTTACCAGATAATGGCGTATTGCTGGATTTAGGGTGTTCAACGGGAAATATCACAAAAGCATGCAGTGAAGAAATTGCAGCAAGAAACGCCAAAGTGATAAACGTGGACAATTCAGAGGAAATGGCTAAGTGCTTTGATGGTGTAGGGATAGTAACCATTGCTGATATAGAGAACTTCGAAATACCGGAATTTGATGTTTGTGTAATGTTCCTCTCGATGATGTTTGTACCAGTAAGTAAGCGTTCATCTTTGATTATCGAATTGATGAAAAAAACGAGAAAAGGCGGATTGGTCTTAATCGTTGATAAGGTCGAATCATTTTCAGGGTATAGCGGTCAGGTCATAAATCGCCTTAATTTAGTGAATAAACTAGATGCTGGGTGTAAGCCTGATGACATATTGAGTAAAGAACTATCCCTAAGTGGAGTACAAAGACCAGTTAACCCTGAATTACTGAGATCATTTACACAGTGGTTTCAGATAGGTGAGTTCTGTGGTTATTTGTTTGAGGGGTAATAATGTCAAAAGACAAGAAAACCACAATTTTAAATTTAGAATTGGCAGGTATGAAAAGAGCGCTGCTTGAAGTTGATCAGGCAATACAACAGAACAAAGAGTATGTACATGAATCCAAAGGAAACCTCACTCAGTTTTTCAGCACTTCATTAAAATGTCGAAAATCAACGCTTAAAGATTTTAAGCAAATTTTGTTGATTGAGATTAAATGGAGAGATGATGAGTTAAAACATGTAGATAAGTAGAATTAAAGCGTTAGAGAATCGATCCTTTTGGGTCGATTTTTTTTGACATAAATCCAGACAACCCAGACATGATAGCCATGGTGATTTTATTGGTTTTTGTTTTTTAGGAGATTCCGGTGTCGAGAAGAACCAAAAAGACAAGAGCACGAGATAAGCGTTTTTTTGAGGCATTGGAGAGCAGTCCATTAGTTTCTGTTAGCAAAGCGGCAAAAGCTGCGGGTTATTCTCGTCCTAGTGTCTACGAATATAAAAAGAAAGATCCTGATTTTGCTGCTCGGTTTAATGGAATCATGGATGAGCGTATAGAGGAGCTTGAGTCTGCTGCTTATGAGATGGCCTATATTGGAGAAGTTGATTACAAAACAGTAATTGACCCTAAGACAAAAAAAAAGAAAACGGTACCAGTCAGAAAGAGACATGCTGGTATTTTGATGTTTTTACTTGGTGCGGGAAATCCTGAAAAATACAGAACCAACTATAAAACAGCAGGCACAGAGTCTTCTGAAATAGAAGAACTGACAGATGAGGAATTAGCGGCTCTTGATGCTGAGCTTGATGCCGATATATCCCGTTACGAGGTGATGTGATGGGGGATCTTGTTCAATTATCTACAATACGTAAAAAGAAGCGCTTACTTGAAGTAAAAAGGGAACAAGCCCGCAGACGATTAATTAGCCTGAGGGAAAAATTTCTAATTCCTCAAATTTATCGGGATCTTTTCGGGGATCTTGCTGCTAAGTATATTGTGCTCAAAGGTGGGCGGGGTTCTGGTAAGACGTTTGCAATAGTGTGTTTTCTAATAGAGGAATCATTTGATTTAAAATATGAGAATTCACTGTTTTTGTTTTTACGTGAAATTCAAAATTCTATTGATGATTCCGTTTATTCGGTAATTGTTGATTTAATCGATCAAGCGAATTTAACGAAATTCTTCAAAATTGATAAGAACCGAATTCGTAATCGTTTAACTGGTGTTGAGTTTGGCTTCACTGGTTTGCGCTCTACGGGTGGTAAAACGCAATTCTCTCAAGTGAACAAGATAAAGGGTAAGCACAAGGTTCGCTTTGTGTTTATGGATGAGGCGCAGGATGCGTCAGAGGATTCGCTCAACGTTCTTTTCCCTACTGTTAACCGTAAGGGCTCAGTTAAGTTCACAGATGAATACCAGAAAGTGCTTGATGCATTAACTGGTGGTACCGAGATTGATATTGCTGAAAGTCGATTCTTGTTTGCAATGAATCCCAATTTTGCTGTCGATCCTATCCTGTCAAAAACACGAACGTATGGTGATGCCACTCGTGAAGTGCACATCAATATTTTCGATCTGCCTCCTGAGTTTCAAGATCAGCAATTGCTTGAGCAGGCTATGGCTGAATTTGGTGAGATTTATTACGACCATGTTTGGCTAGGTAAGCCGTCACCTAAAATTTCAGGTTATCCATTTATGGATGTGCCGTTAATGACTGCTGCAAATGATGATAGATACAAGCTTCCCTGTGTAGCCTTCTTGGATCCAAGCTTCAAAGGTGGTGATTACACGGCATTGACGTTTATATCTCAAATAGATGGTCGTGTGTTTGCGTGGGGGCATTGTTGGCATCAAGCATGGAATAACGCTAAAGATGAAATCGCAGCAAAAATAAACGAGTTTGAATGTCATGAATTTTATTATGAATCAAACGGTGTTGGCAGTGTGCCTATTGAATTGTTTGAGCCTTATGGATTAGTGCCTATTGGTAGAAATACCTCGGGTAACAAAGAGGACCGGATATTTCGCGTAGGTGCTTTCCTGACAATGCTTAATTTAACGTTTGTTTCAAATTGGAGTAATCAGGCATGGCTTGAGCACTGTATCAAATACAACATTGAGGCTGATTATGATGATGCTCCCGATTCACTCACTAACGCAGCCGTTCGTGCTGGTATCGTATCTGACAAAATGAAATTTAGGAGGGCTGCGTAATGGGGCTATTCGGCGGTAATAAAGCTGAAAAACCAAAAACTAAAAGCGCGACAGGAAGTGATAGCTGGTGGGATAGGATTAGAAAGAAAGATCCTAGTTCTCTTCCTATTGGTACAGAGGTTAGCCCATGGCGAATGATCCGTGAACGTTATATTGAAATCGCTATTCGTGCCCTATATTCACGCATTATTTTCTCAACGCTTGATATTGTTGATATTCCGAAAGAGATTTCGCGTTCTGACTTCTCACGCACGGTTTACGATTCGCATACACCAAAGCTCAAATGTGGGCTTGCTCATTACATCGTTGATGCGATGGCGGATTCTAGCTCATTAATCTTGCGAAAGAAGGCAATGCAAGGTCGAACAAAAGCCTATTTCTTTAGTGAGTTACCAAACAAGGGGGAAGAGAAAGACGCTGACTTGTTGGAAATTGATTTTACCGATTATGAACGCACTGAGTTACTTGAAGAATATTATGGAATGGTATTTGACTCGATTATCGGTATGGCTCGGTTGATTAAGGTGGGTGGTGCAATCTTGTTTAAGGTGTCTGACCTGAGTGACTTGATTGCAGATAGAGAAGTATTGCTAGCGGTTGAAACACAGTTAAAGCAAGTTAACCAAGCTTTAGAGGAAGGTCGAGCAGGTTACATTGATTCAGAGTCAGAAGTAGAAATGCCAACCGTTGATACAAAGCCTGCAGTTAGTCAGCTTCATTTTGCATTCTCGCTTATCTGTAATGCGACAGGGCGACCAATGTCATTTGTTAACGGTGAGATTGCCGCCAGTCTAGGCAGTACAGGGGAGGGGGATCGTAAGCAAAACAGGAATGCTTCGATTTATGAGTTTAACTCAATTTTACGGGGGGTATTTGAGTCTGTATTCGGTGCTGATTTTGATGTGAAACCAGACATTGAAAATTTGCCGCAATTGTCTGACTTCATGACATCTATCGAAATGTCATCACTGATTAATGATGATGAAAAGCGCAGGATATTATCTCAATACATGTCTTTAGATGATTACGGTATTTCCCTATCTAATAGCACAAAATCTTCTTGAATTATTCGGTGTCGATTTTCAGCGGATATATAACGAACGTGGAGGGATGCAAAGAGAGCAGTTAAAAGTAATATCAAAATATAAGGTCCTCACTGGTGCTAAGTCTAACGCGTACAAGACCATCAGACGGCTTGATAAATCGAAAAATAAGCAATCTATCGATTTTGCTGCAAACCTAAAAAACACCATGGCTGGAACGATTAGTAACGAGGTTATGGATTCATTGGCTAATTCAAAAAAAGCCGACGAAATCATGGTTAAGTGGCTACCTTCATCAGCGACCGAGCATCGGGTTAATCACGCATTACAGTACGGTAAAACAATGTCCATCAAAAAAGCTCGCAAACTAGGCCTTGGTGTCGATTACGGCTGTCAGTGTGGGATGCAAATAATATCCGGTGATAAACATATTCAAAACGAATTAAAGAAAATAAACAGAGGGAAATAAAATGAATGAATTATTACTTAAATTGCTGAGTGCTCAATTGCAGTCACAAAATAACAATGAAAATCCACTGGCTAAATTATTGTCCGGTCAGCAAAGCAATCAGCAAGACACATTGATGCAGTTGTTAAACGGTGGCCAGCAAAACCCACAGCAACAATTACTGAATATGTTGAGCGGCGGTCAGCACAATAACCAACAGGTAGATTTATTGAAACTACTTAGCGGCAACCAACAACCTGATGTGAATCAGCAGCTATTAGCATTGCTAGCTGGTGGTTCTCAGCCAAACAGCCAGCCAGACGTTAATGCGCAGTTGTTGCAGCTATTATCAGGTAGTCAGTCACAACATGCTGAGCAGCCTGACGTTGCGAAATTGCTTGAGTTACTTAAAAGCTCGGGTGATGTTTTGAATGTAAGTAAAGACACAAAAGAGAAGTCAATTCTTGAGCAGCTTGAAGAGCGACAGTTAAATAAGCAGACAGATGCTGAAAAACAAAAAGCACTAGAGGATCTTATTCGATTAGAAATGACATTTGATAAATTCGTTGATGAAAATGAATCCAGTTTCCCCGATTTCTTTAATATCGCAGATATCCGTACTGCTGTAGATAAGTGGGCAAAAAATACAGATGAAAAAACACAGGGCATTACTGCTGCGATTGCTCAAGCGTTTTTCAAAAATGAAGCAAACGTTGATGTGCTAGAAGAAAAAGATCGCTTATGGGTGAAAAAGAATATCGTTGATGCATCGGAACGTTCGATTAATCGTGATGAAACATGGCCTGTAGTTCAGCGAGCCGTGTTTAATAAAACACGTTTAGCGGAAGGCGATAATCAATCAAGTGGCGGCAAAGGGGACTCTGTTATTGAAAAATATGAGCAGCGTTTCAGTCAGGGGGAAAACGTTAGCGGTGCCGCTGAATAACAATAAATTGGATTAAGCATTTAATGGCGACCGTTTGGTCGTTTTTTTATATCTGGAGAAAAATTATGTCTCGTGTTGTACCTCTTGGAATGCCGAAGTTACGCGGTAACAGTGATGTTATTCGCTCAGTAATGTTTACTGGTGCGTTGAAGGCTGGCTGTGCCGTATCGTCTGATACAAAGCCTAGTCAGCAAATGAATGTAGTGCCTTTTGATGGCTCTAAATTCTTTGGTTTTGCTGTTTCTGATTTAGATAACACTCGTGGTGTTACTGGCGTTGTTCGTAAGGCTGAGGCTGTATGCCTTCGCGTTAAAGAAGGTGAAGTCTTAGCTGAAGGTAATGGGTTCGCTGTTGATAACGCCACTGGTGAGCTAGTTCCTATTGGTGCTGCGGATTCAACACCTGTTAGTGGTGACATCGAGGAGTTAGATATTACTGGCCTTGATGAAAATAGTAATGAAATTCCTAACTGTGTATTGGCGAACGTATATGGCGGATTGGCTCCTGCAGGTAGTTCTGGTGGTGTGTTGTCGGTGAATGGTCAAATTGGTGCGGTAACACTTGATGCAACTTCAGTTGGTGCAGTTGAAGAAGCTCCTGAAAATGGAGCCCCACATGGTCGTCAAGATGCTGGTTGGGTTGAGGTTGCACCAAAATCCGCAGCACCTAAACCTCAAGCGTCTGAGCAACCTTCCGAAACATCAAAAAACCAAGCTAAGCCAAAGAAGTAAATTAGCAATCATTAATGCCACCTCGAGCGATGTGGCCAACAACTTATAGCAATCAAAAAGAGCTGTGCCGGTTTCCCTGGTATGGCTCTTTTGCAATCAACAGGAATTACAAACATGGCTACAAATATCATCACAAAAGGCAAGGTTGAGCGTAAGTACAACGGTGCTGTAATGGGCTCAAATAAACTCACATATAACCCGTACACATCAAATCTTGCAGCAAACACAGTTAGCTATTATGACGGTAAGTTGCGTCAATCTTCTGTGGTCCATATTAACTATGATTTAAACGGAAAATTTCCAGAAGAGGAGTTTGCGGAAGCGTTGACACCATCGAGCACAGAATACACACAGGCGTCAGGACGTGAAGTTGAGTTCAGCTACCATCGCCAACCAGTACATGTTGAATTCACACTTTCAAACATGCAGGAGGTTAATGATGTAAATATTAACGCTGGTATTCTTAATCGCATGTTGATGCAGTATGACCGTGAGCACTTCCTTGGTAAGTTTGGCAATGCTGGCATGTTCAACAATAAAAACTCTATTGAGCATGATTCAAGTAAGCCAATCCCAGTTAATAATTTAAGTGAGCTTATTGCGCTTATTGATGTTCTGTACAATGAAATGTCAACTTACTACGGTATCCGTGAGTCGGAATATCCAAGCATTACGCTAAGTTACTCAAGCGATGTCGCATCAATCATCCGTAAGCCGATCACAACGAGCAGTGATAATGTTGTTACTGGTAAATCAGTGGTCAACGAAACCTATAAAGGCATGACGCATGAAGAAGTACCAACAATCATTGGTGCGGGTTCTCATGTCTCGCTTACGTACCGCCCTGCGGTTAATAACCACCGAAGTGCGTTACCGGGCATTTATAGTCATGCGAATGGCGATGCTCATGGGTTAACTAAGAAAACGTTGTTCACGTATGAGAGTGCAGCGAATGAAGTTGAAGGTAAGGGCGGTTATGTGTTCCAGCGTACCGAAACACCAGCTTCAAAATCGCTAAAAGCTAGCTTGGCTAAAAAACACAAACAATAAAATAGACAAACTAAAGGGCTGGTGAATATCAGCCCTTGTTTCGGTGATCCTCATGCTTACTCAAGAAAATATTGATGAAATAAACCGTGTCTTGCCATTAACTGGCTCAGTGCGGCTTACTAAAGATGAAATTGATTATTTAAACGCAATAGATACAACTGTATATCAAGACTCCGATATTTATTTGATTACCCAAACAGTGCTTTTATTGCGTTTGCGTAATCAGAAATGCGGTGGCGATGCATTGTCACGCTTGCATAAGCTCGCGTTATCGAAGGGTTTTGAGTTAAAAGAGAAAAAACCAAAACCAAAAAAAGCCATTATTCCGATTATTGGTGGGATGGTTGGCGGGATTAGACCTGTTACTGGGGATTTTACGCTAGAGCTTCCAACACCAATCCCGCCAGAAGTAATAAAACAGCCTAAGTCGATGACGATAGATGAAGAGCAAAGCGTGTCTTTTTCTGCTGAGGCGATTAATTACAATTCAGTGTGGTGGGAATATTCCAGTGATAGTGGGTCTACTTGGTTATATGCTGATGAAATACCAAATTGGCAAACTACTATGCTCGGTCCGTTTGTTACTCCGCTTATTGCTGACGGGTACAAGTTTAAAGCAATGTTTGACGGTGAAGGTGGTGTAACTGCATCTAACATAGCCGTGTTAACTGTGAAAATGATACCACCTCAAGTTACGTTGCATCCTGTTCTTGCTGACGTTAACGAGTGGGAGATGGTTACGTTCACTGCTGGCGCTAATGAGTATGATAGCGTTAAGTGGATGCGTTCTGCTGCTGGTGTTGCATGGGAGGACGCGAATATGCTCCCAAATTGGCAAACAGAAACCATTGGACCACTTGAGGCGGTTCTCGATCTTGATGGCTATTTGTTTAAGGCTGTTTTCTCAAATGATGCCGGTGATAGTGAAACGACGTCAGCATTGTTATCAATCCATCAAATAAAGCCTGTCCTCATATTGAATCCAGAATCTTCTACGGTTACTGATGGTGGAATGGCTACATTTACCGCTGTTGCTAAAGGTTATGACTCTGTCGTATGGAAAGTGAATACATGCGGTTTATCACCTTGCTGGGAAGAGGCAATAGACTTACCGAATTATGATACGGCTGAGTTGGGTCCATTTAATGTGGATAGGAATTTAGACAGTTATGAGTATATGGCTGTGTTTTCGAATGATGTTGGTGATTCGATGACTTCTATTGTCGTACTTACTGTTGACGATGTTTTGCCGATTATCACTGAACAGCCAATATCACTATCAGTTGATGAGGGAGAGGAGATTTCGTTTAGTTCGCTTTCAATTAATTTCGATAACGTTAAGTGGATGAAGAAACCTGTTGCTGGTGATTGGATTGAAGCCAGTGATATTGATGGGTGGAACACTGTATTACTTGGACCGATTGGCGCGGTTCTTGAACTTGATGGTTATTCGTTTAAATCAGTATTTGATAATAAAGCAGGTGAGACAGAAACAGATCATGCACTACTGTCTGTGTCGCTCCCTCAAGTGCCACCAGTGATTATTGAGCAGCCATATGACCAATCAGGGAATAATGGTGACACTGTCACCTTTGATGTTGATGGTTATAATGTATTGACGTACAAATGGCAGGAATCAAGTTGTGAGCCTACCCCGTGTTTTGTTGATGTACCTTCTTTCGTCGGATGGGAGACAAGATCGCTTCAAGTGCCTGTTGAAAAGGTTGGTCACAAATACCAGTACCGCTGTGTGCTTGGTAATGATTATGGTGAAACCGTTTCAGATAGCGCGATTCTCACCGTGAATACTGAACAGCGTTATATTGTGCCAAAGGTTTTCAGTAGTACATTTGCTGGATATGAGAAAGGAGCGGTAGGTGGCGATAATACTTATGGCATTTTCAACCCAACATTATTTGAAGGTGTTGATGTAACAAAGCTTGTAGCTAATTCATCCGCAAGTAACTACATCATATTAGCTCTTAGCGATGAAATTGAATCGACCAAATTAACCATTTCAATTGATGGGAAAAACTTCAGAGTAAACAAAGTTACTGATACTGGTTATACAAACAGTAACTCTTCTGACGTTGACTCACTGATGAGTACTTTTTCAGCCAATGATGGGATACCAATAGATTTAGACATATACATTAATGGTAATACTGATTTTATAATTACCCCAGCAGCCATATCAGCGTCATCCGCTGGTTATTACGCATTTAATGCAGATGGTGGAAGTCTTAAACCTATCTACATTGATGGAATTGCTATTTTCTCGATTCTTGCAAGTACTTCTGGCGGGAAGATCACCGTTGAGCTTAACAGTGAAATCGATAGTAAATCAGAACTGTCAATTAAGTTTAATGGTGAGATGTATGACGGATTTATAGCTAGGCCAACAAGGTTAAAAGATTTAACCAAAGCAAGTAGCTATAAATATGAGTTAAGCAATCAAGCCAAGGCCGATAAATTATATGCTGACTTTACTGCGGTAATTGGTTTTGAGTCACCTATGACGATTGAGGTTAAACAAACATCGTTCGCGTACACACTTACCGTTGGTAAGAGAGACACTGGCGAGCAAGTATTTCTTGGTAAAGATCATTCTTATAGCATTGGGTTTTTAGAGCCAACTGAAATACTAGACGGTACGATACAGGATTTATTTTTAAGTCTTAATTCATACGGTGATTACATGGTTCACCTAACTATAGGTAAAGAGCCTTCTACATGGTACGACTACAAAAAAGAAGTAACCATAGGATCTATGGATTCAGTTGTAATTCCGGCGACCTCATCTAGCACCTATGTAACAGTTACTGAGTATGATTATCTTGATGGTGAAGTAGGTAATGATTTACCTGTGATCATTAAACTACTACCAGTTTTAACCAAAGACATTACAACTAAAGGCGTGGCAACGCTGGAGGTCGGCAATGTTCAAGATCGAGATAAAACTGCCTGACAATTTGCTTGAAAAAGAAATTGATGAGTTTGAATCACAGCGAGTACAGGTTGGCGTTTTAGATAAAACTAAAATGGCAAGCATCCCGAGAAGCCGAAAAAAGGGTCTATCAAGAATTAAGGGTACATCTTACCCAAGACGTAAAATTCATAAAAAAAGCAAAACACTTACAGTCACGAAACTAGCTGAATATATGGATGAATATTACGGCTTTATTTCTGACGCCCCATTGGTGCCAAGCAATACAGACCTGATAAAAGTTACGAATGAATTAATAAAAATATTCAACGGTGATCTTGATCCTCGTCGTGTTGAAAACGCAGCCATAGCCATTATTCGGAATCCAATAATTCGAATGGACTATGGTCGAAATGCTGCGTCGACAGAAAAAGAAAAGGGGTTTAATCGCCCTTTAGTTGATAGCGCAACGCTATTCAATAACATCACTGCAAAATACTACATAAAAGGTGGCTAATGTTCTCTCACCAGCTCTGTGAGTTGGTTACTGTTATTTTCGACTTACCAGCTGAAATAGACCGTAGCCAATCTCACAGCGCGAATGAGGTCTATATAAGGGTCAATGATTACGATATTGCTATTGAAGATTCCACCAGCGTTTATTTCAACGTTGACGTCACTTTATCAATCACGTTCCCACCATCAGATGATGATCCTTATGGCTTCATTACCGCGAAATTAAAGAATTATTCAGGAATTCCATTAACTCAAGATGACGGAAATAACCTGGCATCAATTAAAGATATTTCCTATCGAGAAGTGCCTGTTACTCAAACGTTGGAGAAAACGGTAATACAGAAGGATGTGACTTTTGCAATAAATGTTGATTACGACCGAGTAACGGAAGTTATCAAGGGTATTAAATATAACGGAGATAAAATATGAGTAATTTATTACTTGATTACGCTTTTAGTTTTGAAGAGGTTGAAGGCACACTTCAACCTGATTATTCGTTCTTGAGTAATGTTGCCGTGGCTGTTAAGTCAAATAATGTGTCGACACCGCCTAAGCCATTACCCTATCTAGTTGAAGTGTACAGCCCTGAGCTCGTCAAGGAGCACACTGATAATGAAACTGTAAATCAGTTGTTTTCTGGTGGGCTAGGTGCGTTTTATCTACTTGTCTGTGAAACATTGGATAGTGCAGATCCACTGCTTGATGATACTGAGTTTTATACCTTTGGAATTAGTGACGACTTTGATGAAGATGCTGCGAGTGTATTCATACCGTCAAAATACGCTGGTGTCGTATACAGCACATCTTCAACACGATCAGATGCTAAGACGGTTGTTGCTGGCAACATTACTAAGCGACGAGATTTAAAGAGTCAGTTTTTAAAATCTCATGACTTATTGAAAAAGACAAAAGATAAAAGCCAGAGAACAGAGCTGTTAAAAGGTGCACGAACTGCAGCGGTTGATTTAGCCAAATTACCTCACCGCTGTTGCTTTTTAGATCTTGCTTACAATACAAGCGGGGCTCACTTTGCTTTTGGGAAATTGCTTAGTGCTGCATATTGGAGTGATCAGCAGTACATTCAGGCAAATGCAGATGACTGGTGGGCTACATCTCAACTAGGTGAGGCTGATAGCCTATTTAAAGATCGTATATCGTTTTATTTATCTGATAAACAATATGGCACTCGTCTGGCTTTCTTTGCTGCTGGTGGGGAGTCAATTTCTGCCCCGTACATCAACCGATTGGTTGAGCTTAGTATTCAAGGGGCGGGATTAAACTACATATCAATTAACCATCCTCGTAATACGGTATCTACGCGCATCAACCTAGAAAGTCGCCTTCAAGATGAGGTCGATAAGTATATGGTTGCGCCTTATTACTATTTAGATCCCGATGGTGATAACGATGTTCAGCTTTATGACTCCGAAGAACGCTACTTCTTGAACGGTGCGTTAGCTATTAAAACGGCTGAGCCAATCTGGCGCGTGAATTTTCAAGTTAAACAGGAATCTTACTAATGAGCGATATGATCACACTACCAAATGCAGAAGTAAGCATTGAGATTAATGAGCAAAATTATGTTTTCCGCCAAGCGATAAGTATTGAGGTTAATGACCCAACTATTGTCGATTTGTTATCGTCGCCACAAAACAACAGCGACGGCATTATCCATGTAAGTAACTTGACGCAATCAGCATCAGTTAATTCGGTTGTTCGTGAGGTGCCAGCAAAGATTCAGATGTTAATTCAAAATACATTTAATAATCTTGGTCGGCTGAAATTCCAAGTGATTGACTTGAGCAATGGTAAAAAGTTAACAGCGAAAAAAGCTGTAATTAACTCAAACCCAATCAATGGAACGATTGATGAGAATGCAACGGTTCAAGATGTTCGCCTCCCGCTTAGAGTTACACCTAAAAACCTAATGGTTGAATTTAAGGATGTGTCATGAGTCTTGAGCTAAAAGGAATTCGCGGTTTTGCTTGTTATCAGGCATATCTATCAACTATTTATTTTCTCCCATTAACAAAAACATACCGTGAAAGCGAAATGAGTCGCTTCGAAATGCAGCATGATTTTACCGAATCCCCAATAGACAGGAAAAAGGAAATTCTTGTTGAGGTTTTAAGTGTTACAACGATAAGTGAACGTGATGTAGTGCGTTTTATTTCTGTTCATAAAGATCCTAATGGAATTGATTATTCAGAAGTTAACGCCTCAAATTTAAGTATTGATAAAATGGTCGATCTTGTCTTTGAATCATTACTAGCATGCTCAAACGCAAGCAAGACGCTTTTTTTTTATCCGACACCGAGCTTAACAGCCTCAAAGAATACTCCATAGAGCCTCAATCTATTGCCATAGAGGTGTTAGAAAAAACACCTCATATGCCAACGGAAGATTTAATTCAGATCATCGTTTCTAGATCTAATTCTAAGCCAATAGACAGCAATGAATTATTAATGAAACTACTTATGAGGTGATATATGTCTGGAGAGGCTGATGTGATACTCGTGCCTAAGGCTGATATGGATGCCATGCGTAAGGCGTCAAAACAGTTTGAAGAGGCATTGGAGAAGTCATCAAAGCAAGTATCTGCTGACACAGAAAGAGAGCTTGAGAAAGGCGTAAAAAAAGGAATTGAAAAAGGTTCTAATGGTGGTTTTTCAATATTTAGTAGTAAGTTGAAAATGGCTGCTGCGGCTGTAGCTTTTGCTGCTGTATCAATTGTAAAAGACACCATGGAAAAAACATTAGGCGGTGCTGATCAGTATGTTGAAGAAGTGAAACGTCGAGCAGAAACCATTAAAGATATTATGGGGAATGCTGGTGCGTTTGGCATTGACCAGGGGGAGTATGCAGCTTTAACACTTGGGGCTAAATCTCTCGGTATTGAGGCTGATGATATTAGGGGCTTATTTGAGGGTTTTGCGTCTGCGCTAGATTCTGATGAAATGGGTAAATATCGCAAAGTCTCAGATGAAAAAGGGCTAGATACGGCCTTCTACAAACTACTGAACACTGCATCATTCATGGACCCAGCGAAAGCGCAAACATGGTTAGCCACTACTGCACAGCTTGGTGATTCTGATGCCACTTTTGCAAATAAGATCGCAGGTGTTATTAGGTCAATGCGAGAGGACGGTGACACGATTAATAGGCAGAATTTATTTAACCGCATGGCTGGGTTCGATATGTCTACTGGAGCCTTATCTGACAGTTTTGATCGTACCCGCATACAAACAGATAAATTAAATAAGAATGCAGCTCAGAATGAATACAGCACGCTACTGAATGGTGTCACAGCGACTCAGGCTGATAGCGCCAACAGATACGATAATAAACAACTTGAATTGGTTGAGACGCACTTGAGGGTTATTGCAGACAAGGTGACGTATGCAAATGTAGTTGCTGATGCTGAAATACTACAAGTTAAAGCTGGAGCAGCAGCGCTTGATGAATTGAAGGGAATGGTTGAAGGCATGGTTAAGTTGGATCATCAAACAGAGACAATAACGGACACATCAAACTTCTTTTCTGCCCCATCGGTTGATAGCGCTAAGAACCTCCTTGGCAGCATGGATTCGACGGTTGTTGGAATACCAATGATGCTGACAATACAGGCATACAAACGTACCAATGAAATACTTGATGACATTAAATCTATGCTGGGAACAAAAGCCTCCAATGATCACAGCCAAGCTATTGTTGATGCAGATATTGAAACTGGAGGTGATTAGTGGATGATTTAATGAAAATTTACGGGCTTGATCCGATTGTTGATTTCACGTGGTATAGCATTGGAAACCAGCAGCAATTTATTGATAGAAAATTACCTCAATTGTTTGATGAGTTAACGTTAAATAAACGACCAATACGGATAACAGTTATCTCAGATGATATGTCAGGATTCTTCACTCAACGGGTTGGTATTATTTATGAGGATGAGTTCTTACCCGTACTTAGCGATGGTGGTTATTTTGTTAGTGTGGGCCGCTCATACTCAACACGACTGTTTGATGGGGTTGTGTACATGGGGGTGAAAAATGATAGTTGATAAAGTCCCTCCAATATTAGTATTTACACTCGATCAGGGTATGAATGCCGATGATAAAAAACGGCTTTCAGAGCTGACTGCATTGGAAGATATGACAGAAGAACAGCAGGATGAATATTCATATTTGTTATCTTACAGCGACAGTATTGATCAAGGGTTCGTGCTTGAAAACTGGATACCAATTCCAATTGATGCGGATATTTTAGGCGCTCAGCCTGATGGATACCAGACAGCAACAACGAAAAAAATTCAAATGGTTGGCAGCGATCCGGTTTTAACGGGAACGTCTAACTCAGTCACAATAAACATCAAAACAAACAGTACTATTTTGATAAATACGCTACTTGCTTTTGCTGATTATATGTTTGCTTTAAATGATTCATATCCAAGAATGCGATATTTCTCTCGGGACGTTGTTGTTCTAGGTGGAAGGTTACTTAGTTTGTCTCGCTCAGTTAATGCTGACACAACAGAGCAGATTATTACCCTGAAAATCCAAAAGGGAGATATGGGGAATCCATTAAAAATAAGCACAAATAAAGGGCCAATTGAAGTTGAGCTGAAAGATAGCCCTGTATTTGGGTAAGGTGTGGAAATGTTGGTTATAGCATCTGAGCATGACGATTACATGCTGACTCTTAAATATAGTGAAATCAAACATTTAACAGGGAGGTTGAAAAATCTAGTTATAACAAACAAAGGAAGAACGTTTAAAGCTTATTCTGGAATACCTGACTATTTAATTAAGAATGGTTTGTTTATGGGTGTAAAAGTCAAAAGGACAACATTTGTAAGTAGTAAAACTGATTTTTTAAATGAGCTCGGATTATATTTTGATGTCAATTCTGGAAGTGTTTTTGAAAAGTCAAAAATAAAGGCATTACCATCAAGGAAGATAACTGCCAAAAATGGCTTTTTTGTTGCCAATCATTTACCTCAAATATTCTATCCGTTTATGGGTGGGTATATATCAGCTTTGGATGGTGATTATGATGTCGTAAGTAAAATCTTCAAAGGTAGCTTAACTGTGAGGGCGTATGAGGATAATCCCAGCGAAAGTTAAAAATAAGAAGTTAATAGTAAATGGAATAGAGCCCGACGATATTACATTGCTATCAATGGGGAGTGGAGATAGTTCGGGATATCTATTAATTGGGAAGGATAACGTTGCTGCATATATCGTAAATACTCAACCGGATTTAAGTAATGTTATAGATCAGCTCACTTATATATGCGATCAACTTGTCGCCATTGGTGATCATGCTTATATCACAGCAGCGCAAGGTCAAGTCCTCTCAACTCCACTCAAGGCTGTATCAGAACAGGCTAATGCGATTAAAAATAAGTTGGAAAAAATGGAGCTGATCTAATGGCATCTGAAAAACCATCGATAACTGGCTATCTGTCAATGAGTCGTGATGTTGCGAGGTTTGAGAATCATTTGATGACTAACGCAGGTTCGCTGTATTACGCCTCACACCTAGGCTTTGAGCTTGATTATTGGATGAACCCTGACATCAAGTTTGATCCGCAATCTCTGAATATATGGGTTATTAACCAAGCAATGCTGAGAGAGATTGTGATCATCAATAGCAGTATAAACGTTGTCGATAACAAACTTAATTTGTCTTACACACTTGCTAGTGCTTACGAGCAAAGCAACAACTATATTTTGGGTGGGTAGTATGGCTTGGAATACTAATGGGTATACTCCAGACGATTTTAACACTGTAATAAAAAGCTATTATGATTCTTTTATTTCTCAACCTGAATTTGAAACGGTTTCAACATCTCGGTTTGAGGGTTCGGCTGAATATGCAGTATTTTATGGTTCCGCGCAAATTGATATGGCTATACAGTCTATTTATGCAGAAACCTTTCAAAAGGTTATGACTTACTTATCTACGATTAATTTAAAAATCCAATCACCAACAACGGTTCCAGACGCAATTTCAGAAAGTATAAAAAATAATTTAGGTTTCGATTCCAAATGTAAACCAATGACGGAAGAGAACCGCGGTACGTCACATATAGCAATTGATTATGAGGAAAGCCCAGATGCAAATTTAGCGATTGCGAATTTGCTTAAAAAACACATTGTTGATGGTGTTATTACTGTTGGTTCAATAAAGCAGGATGTTGTTTTTTCAAATGGGAGTATTGGAACGTACTCATGGGTTAGCTCTGCGAATTCAGAAGTGCTATTTAAACTTACCGTCACGGTTTCAAGAAACTCAAGTTTTGCTGTCGATACTGCGGAAAATATTATCGCTAAGTTTAATGATAATTTTAGTGAGCTTTATAGCATGGGGTTAGATCTAGAGCCTGAGCGATATTATGAAATAGAGCGTGATGCACAATATGCATCTGACATTCTTACTGAATATAGTTTTGATGCTGGAGTGTCTTGGAGTAGTGAACCGTTTGAATCAGAGTTCAATGTGAAATTCACTTCTGTTTTATCAGCCTCGAATATCATAATTAAGTGAAGGTTAAACATGACTCAGCTTTTCAATGATGATGAATCAAATGTATTTTTTCACAAAATTATCAAAGAGGCTAAAAGTAAAAATATAGTCGTTGATTTGGTTGCGATGAATAATGAAATTTTAGGTTCGAAAGCACTTGGGTATGTTTTATATGACTCTGATGCAATAGAGCTCGGTTTTGAAATTGATCGTGAATTTTTTGCAGAACATTATATGAGTATCTTTGAGGCTATGGCTAGCAATGGCGTTAGAGAGTCTTGGATAAAACTTATTAAAGCTCTTTTGGGGGAGGATACTTTAGTTGAATTTGAAATACCAAACGCTGGCCATTTACGCGTGAATGTAAAAGAAAAAATAACGGAACCACCACAAGGACTAATTCTTGAAAATGGTGGTGAGTATGGCGGTATTGCAGAAACAGCGGGTATTAACAAAGGAATAATGATGAATCGCGTAAGCAGTAATTACACGATAAACCAAGCGAGAAATGTATTAGAGAACTTAGCGGTTGAAGGAATCTTTACCGAATTTAATTTAGTGGGGTAAGTATGAATTACAAAGACCCAGCGTTTAAGTCTGCACTTGAAGATGCGGTGAAATCAGTGTTGGCTGAGCAGCAACCGAACTCAAAAAATATGAAAGCAGGAGTGCCAACAGAGTTCATTACATTTGATCAGTTGCGGGTGGCTGAATTTGGTGAAATATCAGATTTGCTACTGATGCCAGTTCAAGGCACTAATGAAACAGTAGTGTTTCGAGTATCTGATATTGGTAAATTTATAGCTCCAGCAGCATCGGGTACGGTGGCTGGTATTACTATGTTGAGTAGTGCGACTGATAGTGACTCTGAAATTGCAGCAGCAACACCATATGCTGTTTACCTCGTATCGCAAGCAATCTCTAATGTATCTGATGCGGCTTATTTGAAAACTGGTGGGAACATTACTGGTGATTGTTCAGCGGATAATTTGACAAGTCGAGGGCGTGTTTCAGCAACAGGGTCTCTTGAGGGGGCAAGTTCTTCTGTAAATGGGACAGCTTCTGCTGGTTTGGTTAAGTCGAGAGCTGATGTTGTGGCATATGACTCATCAGCAGCACCGTCAACTATGTATAAAAAATTGAGCCGTGTTATAGGGTCAGATGCAGTTGAATCACTTGGTACGATGGATATGCTTGAGATCATTGCTACTAAGTTTGACGATCTTACTGTTCAGTTAAAGCGAGGTGGAGTGCCAGTAAAATGAATATCGAATTAACCTCTATGAGTGATGATGATTTTATTTTTCATTGCCGAACAATTAATCCTGACTCCTATCAAGAATGGCTTGATGACAATATTCATAATTTAAGTTGTTGGCAGGCATTACGAGCGATAAGAGAAAGCCCAAGATTTAGAACGTTACCCCCTTCAGGTCGGATTTCAGCTTCAGACATTAATAGTGAACTTGGGCGCCCAGCCACGCAGAAATTATCGTTAAATGATTCAGAGGCAAGAGCGTTAGCAGGAAAACCAAGCGGGAGAATCGCATACAGTGATTTTTACGGAAAAACATTCAACCCGTATATTGGACAAACTGTATATCAAAACGTTGGCACCTTTACCCATACTTTAAACCCTAAAACAAAATATGTTGAAATTGTAGGCATCGGCGGTGGTGGCGGTGGTGGCAAGGCTATAGAAGATCAATGTGGCGGTGGTGGCGGTGGCTCGTCAAAAGTTGTCACTGCTGGATATCCAGTAACTCCAAGTGGATCAATGACTGTTGTTGTAGGTTATGGAGGTAGTAACAATCAGAGTGGGCAATCATCTTCTGTTAATGGGTCCGGCACTTCTTGGGCGTCTGCTGGTGGTGGTAAAGGTGGTCAGGGCAACAGATTTGAAGGTACTGGAGGTCATGGTGGCAACGGTGGCGGCAGTGCTGGTGGCGCTGGTGCTATATATGACTCTGTTAATGGTAGTGTATCGGCTAAAAGTGGCGGTTCACCTGACGGTGGTGGCGGTGGTGGTACATATAAAGGTTTGGCATCTGCAGGTGGTTTCGGGGGCTCTGCGGGGGCAAGTGTTGCTAGTGGGGCTAATTGTTCCGGCGGTGGCGGTGGTGGCAACTACTACGGTGGCCGAGGCGGTAATGGCGGTTACTATAACGGAGATACTAGCTTTCAACACGGAAAAAATGCAACCGGGCACGGTAACGGTGGTGGTGGTGCTGGCGGTTCTGTTTATGACACGTTTAATGGAGGTAAAGGGTCTGGAGGGTACATATTGATAAAAGAATACAAGGTTAAACCGTAAAGCTGCATTAAACATCCTACTGATAAGAGAGTCTCGATACCGATTAATAATCTGAATGCCCGCTCGTTAACCTGCAAGACTTTCCTACGTTCCATATTGATGCTCTTTGTCGTGTTGAACCTGAGTGATTTTGATTAAAGGTTATTATTTAAACCTATAGCTATATTTTTTACTTTCTTATGCTTTGCAAGCAGTAATGTGCATTGATATACATACATTAATGCTGGTTTTTGTTACATTTGGTGATCAGGGTGCGGTCTTAACTTGGTAGCGTAGCTGAAGCATATATACGATCTGTGTTCGTATAATAAAATGTTATGTACAAGCTTGAATTTTCCCACATAAAACAAGAAGGAATATAGTGTAGTGAAGTTACCGAGTATTCGAGATATGAAAGATACATTAATGAATTTTGGTCAATCTGCAACTGAGCTTTCTCAAGCCGCAGAATCTTCAATTGATTTGTTTATTGAAAGCGAAGCATTAGCGGATGTTCCATTTGTTGAATACGTGTTTGCCGTTAAAAATGCAAGAGATAAATATCAAGTAGCGAAGGTGACCAGAAATTATGCAAATTTTGTAAAGGCGGCGACTCGTTTAGAAACTCACGAAGCTGTACGTTTTACAGATGAAATTTTTGCGGATAATGAGCAAGCGGAAGAAGCGTCAGAAACTATTTTTGATATTATTACTGAAGCTGAACGTCCTCTAAAAGCTGAAATATTAGGCAACCTTTGTGTTCATTTAGCACAGCAAAATATATCGCTAGAAGAATTTAACACTCTGACTCAAATTATGCGCTCAGCGTCATTACCAGCATTAAAGGCTTTGAGGTCATTTTTAGAAAACAACCAAAACTTACCTTATCGTAGCGGCATGGGTCGCAGTAAATATGAAGCATTACTTCAATCTATTGGGGCGGGTACAAGAAACGGTACTATGTTCAGATTAGATGATTGGGGAGTCATGTTGGCTTACTATGGTTTTAACATTGCCGTTGAGGGCTTTGATAAAATCATGGAGCTAAGATATCAAGCTTAGTGGGGCAACTTGTACATAACAATGCAATCAAGGTGATGCTTTTTACTCGGCGATCTTGGAAAGCTAAGTGGCTATGCTGCTTAGCTTAGCGATATTATTAAATAATTATAATTTAGTTGGTGGTATATGATAAAAGAATTAGATAGTTTTAAAACTCATAAATTTGAAAAATATTTAAATAATGAGATTGTAACCGATGGTGATGTGTTTGGAGTACTAAGTAAAACATTAAGCCGTCCAGAAATGATTGTTATAAGGGGGGATGGGAAAAGAGGTAAACGAGATGCTTTTCTGGAAAGGTTGATGGAACTTACATTAGATAGGGCTGAATCTATAAATGAGCTTATAGTTAACAAAGCTCAAATAATACTTTTTTCTGAAGAATTATATGACAATATATCAAAGTGCCTAGATAAGTGTGACATTAGCAAATTGAATAGTGATGAACAAGTATGGGCGCATTTAAATAGAGTTAAACTTGAGTTTAAACGAATAAATAATGACTTAGAACGATATAAAGCACAAAAAAAACGTAAACGCTTATCATCGCATTACCTAACCATTACAAATAGTGAAGGTACTAGCTACTCTCCGGATGCGGCAAGTGAACATTTAATTATGTATTTATCTTTAACGTTAAGTTTATTAGCATATAAGTTTGATTGGTATCAGAATGGAAAGATTGTTATACCAAGTAATGTTGAAAGTGGTGAAGGTGATATTTTTAAAGCTGGTTCAACTGAATTGTTAGCTCGTTCATGGAAAGAGCTAGAAGAAAGTAGCCTAAGATGTTTATTGTTTGGTGGAGAAATACGTTTAGCTGAAGGTGATGATGTTCAAGATGATGCAAAGGAAAAGGGTGTAAAACAATCTTTCCATTTCTATAGGAATGAATCAAAATTTGAATTGTATGAAGCTATATCTAGTGAGCGGTTAAAGAAAAAATCTTTTCAAAATTTCCTAGAAATATTATCTACTCCTAAAATTAAATCTAATATAGCAACTGGTATTGAAGATATTGGCCCGTTAGAAGATTATAAGTTTCTTAACGAAGATGAGATATTAGCATGTAATAATCTTGATGATGTATTTTGTACTAATATATTTCAAGATAAATCTGAGTATAATCGTCTTACATTGAGTGAATGGATTAGGTCTTATTTTATATTGCGGTATTTTTCTAGGGAAATATCGTCTGGAGAGATGCCTCCAATTTTAGATGTAAATGTTATTATTGATACTTTAGTAGGTGCAGGGGTTTCAAGGGAGAAGGCATTAATTTTTGTTGAGCTTGCTTCATTTGGTAAGGACTCAAAAGATTTGTATGATAGTCCTTTAATTAAGATGGAATGTGGTAAATATTTTCTAGCATATTATGGCTTAGTTAACGCTAATGTATCTAATTTAATTCTGTCACGTTTTTCTTCGTTAGAAGTAGAAGTTAGCAACAAAGGTTATAGGTTTGAAGATACTGTTAATAGTGCTATTTCAAAATCTTTATCTGAATCAAAAGGCTTCAAGTTTAAAAGGGGTAAAGAAGAATATGAATATGATTCTGTATTTATTTTAGATGATAAATTATTCATGTTAGAATGTAAAAATAGATCTCCATCTTGGTCAAATCCAGTTAAAATATTTAGAAGTAATCTATATCTTTCAAAAACAGCTCAGCAAGTTATGCGGTTGAAAAATGCTCTTATTGAATATCCTGAGGTCGTTCAGGAACATTTTGGCGTAAATATTAATGAATATGAAATTGTACCAATAATACTTAACTGTATGCCATTTTCATGGGGAGGCGAATTTGAAGGAGTTTATGTTTCTGACTTTTCATCACTATCCCGCTTCACCAAAAGTTCAAAAATTAATATGGTAATTGCAAATCAGGATGGTCAGTCAGTTCGTGGGTTATCGAAATCAGATCAGTGGGTTGGCAAAAAACCAAGTGCGGGTGATTTGATTAATCATTTAGAAAATCCAATTCAACTAATTCCTTATGTTCGTTCAAGAAAACAAAATTTGGGGTGGTGGATATCTAATAATGAAGTTGCATTTACAGTCACTAATTTTGAAATTGATGCTGAAAAATACGATAAGGAAGAAAAATTACTTTTTTCGGTACTCCCACCCAAAAAAACAGCAAAAAGAAAAAATGTAAATAATAGGAAAAGTCTTCAGATGAAATCTAAAAAACGTAATAGGAAAAAATAATCATATAACAAATGCATCAACACGATTTACTACATTCGATATTGTGACTTTGTCTTTAGTTTCAGTTAGTAAGGCAGTAAAGTTCAGTTTAATATGTATAGTAGTAAACGTGTTATGCCGACGTTAGAATTATAGGGGTAATCTGGTGAAAGAAAAGATAGCTCGTATTTGCTGGAATGAAAATAAGTGGAAAAACCCTTCTGGTAAGTCTGGGAAAAGTGAAAATAAAGAGCTCTTTGAAGCTCAGAATGGATTCGGTTTTGAAGAGTGGATCTTCGATTTTGATACTTTAATTGATGGCTATAAATACGCATTCTTACAGCCAATAAATACAAAAAATCACGCCCATTCTGGTCAAGAATATGCAATTCACTTATATGCCTATGATAAATGGAAGTCTCAAAGTGTATCTATTGCAAAAGTATCGAAAGTACAATGCCTAACAGAAAGTGAAGCTAATTCTGTCTATGAAAAGTTAAGAAGTAACTCTACTCTAGAGCAAATGATTAGTGATGTTCAAAGTGTTGGGGCGGATGCTAATCTACTACAAACGTTACCAGCTATTAACTGTTTCAATATTCGGTTTAGACCACGGGATGTAAAGTTTGTATCAAATGAAAAGTTTGCATCTTTGCATGAGCTGACTAGGTATAATTTATATGATAACAAGCATTATCTTAAAGGACTCTACGTAGGTTTTGACTCTGAAGACCAGTTTGTTGATGATATATCAGACATTTTACAGTCTGATATATCAGATACTGAAAAAGATACACGGATTAAGGCTAGAGTAGGGCAAGGTAAATTTAGAAGAAATGTTATTAATGTATGGGGTAAAGAAGTATGTGCCGTAACTCTTAATCCTACTCGTGAAGTTTTAGTTGCGTCGCACATTAAGGCATGGAAAGACTGTGACACTGCAGAAGAAAGACTTGACGGAGCCAATGGGGTTTTACTTGAAGCTACGTTGGATAGGTTGTTTGATATTCATTTAATGACATTTTTAAATAAAAGAAAAAATGAGTATGAAATAAAATACTCAAATAAGGTAACGGGAAATCTACCAAAACATTATAAGGATTTATCTGGATACCCTATTAGTACTAGACACCTGTCTGATAGTGATGCAACTAGGTTTGCAAGATATATTAAACATCATAATGATTTGTTTTTGAGTAAGAACGAAGAATAACTCTAAAAATATCAATCTGATGTATTACACTCAGCGGTTCGGTGTTTTCTGTCATTAGATATTAGTCTTTGTTAACCAGTTAATATGAGAGTAGAAAATTGAGTAAATTGAAGGTTGTGTTTGTAGAGGATGGCGGGCAGGCAAGTCAACTTGGAATAAAGGTTGGTGACATTGTCATAAGTTATAATGGAGAGGTGGTTAACTCAAAGGAAGTGTTGTTGTCTTTAATGAAGTTAGTAAGCTCACACCCGCAAGATATAGTGCCAATTTTAGTCCAGAGAGAGGGTGGCTTTCTATCTTTTGACGCTAGTTCTAAGTCTTTAGGAGTTAAGCTTGAAGAGGTACTAGAAGAAGCGCAGGAGGAAAAGATTACCTTTAAAGCTAATAACAATAAAATGACCATTGTTGATATACAGATGCCATTCTGGTCAATGGTTGTATTTATGGTAAAAGCTGCAATTGCGTTTATTCCAGCATTTTTTATTTTAAGCGTTATTGGTACTTTAATTTTTACGTTCATGTTTGCTGCTATTCAATAATCACATGATAAGATGCAATGACCAACGCTAAGTTGCTGTTTGTACCAAAATTTCAGTGTACCAAAAAGTGTACCAAATTTTGATTGTGCTAACTTTTTACAATTGGTGATAATTTTTATAAATGTAATCACCATTAATCATACCGTCTCTTTATTGGTTGTAATCAATTGAAAAATAACTGTTTAATGGTTCAAGGAACCACCTCTGACGCAGGGAAAAGCGTATTGGTCACTGGATTGTGTCGAGTTTTGGTAAGAAAAGGTATAAAGGTAGCGCCATTCAAATCTCAGAATATGGCTCTCAATAGTGCAGTAACAAAAGATGGTGGTGAAATTGGCCGTGCGCAAGCGGTTCAAGCACAAGCCGCATGTATCGAACCAACAGTGCATATGAACCCTGTATTGCTGAAGCCCAATACCGATGTCGGTGCTCAAATTATCGTTCAAGGTAAAGCAATCGCAGATATGGATGCGATAGGCTACAACGGCTATAAAAAAGTCGTGATGGGACCTATCATGGAGTCTTTTGGTCTTTTACAAGATGAATACCAAACTGTGATCATTGAAGGTGCAGGTAGCCCAGCAGAGATTAATTTACGTGAAAATGATGTCGCGAATATGGGGTTTGCCGAAAAGGCAGATGTGCCTGTCATCATTATTGCAGATATTGATCGTGGTGGTGTGTTTGCGCATTTGTACGGTACATTGGCGTTATTGTCTGAATCAGAACAGGCACGTGTGATTGGTTTTGTTATTAATCGTTTTCGCGGTGATATTAAGTTACTTGAATCTGGGCTTGATTGGCTTGAAGACAAAACCGGTAAACCAGTCTTGGGTGTTTTACCGTACTTGCATGGTTTGATGTTAGAAGCGGAAGATGCGATCAATGTTCAGCAAGTTGAAGCCGCAGACGAGCAACTCAATGTTGTTGTGCCAGTATTAACACGGGTAAGTAACCATACCGATTTTGATCCGTTGCGTATGCACCCACAAGTAAATTTACAATTCGTGGGTAAAGGGCAACATATTCCTCCTACAGATCTTATTGTTATTCCTGGCACCAAAAGTGTGCGGAGCGATTTAGCCTTCTTACGCGAGCAAGGCTGGGATAAGCAAATCGAACGTCATTTGCGCTTAGGGGGCAAAGTGATGGGCATTTGTGGCGGTTATCAAATGTTGGGTGAAAGTATTGCCGACCCTGATGGAATTGAAGGGGAAGCGGGTGAAAGCCAAGGTCTGGGCTATTTACAAACATCCACCATACTTGCACCAGAAAAGCAGCTTAAGCAAACCGTTGGTACACTTCAATTACCTGAACAACCAGCTGTACCTGTACGTGGTTATGAAATTCACGCCGGTATTACATCGGGCATTCAGGCTAATGCGCCAGTGCAACTTCAAGACGGATCAGATGGCCAACTCGGTATTGATAATCAAGTGTTCGGAACATACCTACATGGTATTTTTGAACAGGCAGAAGCATGTAATGCCATTTTATCTTGGGCTGGATTAGAAGCTACGCAAACCCCTGATTTTGATCTAATACGCGAGCAAGGTATTGATCGTGTTGCCGACACACTTGAAGAGTACATGAAGCTTGATAAATTGTGGCCTGAATGGGCTGATAAGTTTACTAAGCAATATGCGATAAAACCTTAAAGTACATTATTCAGAGAACTAAAAAAGCCCGTGTCACATCCGATATTATTGCGATGTGGCACGGGCTTTTGTTTTATGTAATGCTACATTTTTCTATTAGAATAAACGTCGAAATTAACGTTGCTCTAATGGGTATGAACGGTAGCTCCACATACCATAAGTGCGAAGTGCATCGCGGTAGATACCTAGAAGCTCACCATCTGTCGGTACTTTTAATTCGTCGAGTGGTTTGTCTGCGGCTGAAACAGTATCAAACGTAATGTCTTTAGGACCAGTCTGCCAGCTCGCGATTTCAAACAATGTTTGTCCGCGGCGTACATGGCTTGCAGAGCTAATAATAGTGGCATGATCAATATCGTGACGGGCTAGGGCATAGCTGCTGTACAGCGCGTTCTCTACCGTACTGCGTGCATAGTTATCTTCAATAATACGACTGCGGTCTATCCCTTTTTCTACCAGCCAATCTGCCATTAACTTACCTTCAGTTTTATGGTTTTTCGGCACACCACCAGTTAGTACGATTAACGACTTAGGTTGCTCTTTAGCAAAGGCTAATGTCATTTCTAAACGTTGAATGAGTATGTCATGCATGCTGCCATCTGGGTTTAGGGCATAGCCTAATGTGATGATAGCGGTATTGCCATCTTGTGCTTTATCAAACGTGGTTTTTAGTGGGGTTTCCACTATGCGATTCACGGTATCAAAAATGCGTTGCATGTCTGCGGCACGTCCTGGATTCAGTGATTCCAGTACCTTCATGTGTTTTGCTGATTCGGCATCGTTGCCTGTAAAGTGTTGCCACACAGCAAGGTAAGAATGTGCATCTACATCTTCAGGTGCAACACTTAATACTTTTTCAAAAAGCTCAATTGCGCGGTCAGCGTTCTTATTATAGATCTGTGCATTCGCGGCAGAAATTAACAAATCGGTACGATAAGGTTCTAAGTCGTAAGCTTCTAGCAGGCGATTAGTCACTATTTCCATGTTACTTGGCATTTTTGCGGTAAACCCAGCATGTGAGATACGAGCGGGTGATTTGAATGCCGTTGCCGCATCAATAAGTAATTGATCAACTACCTGACGCTTTGTTGTGAACTGACTATATTCGACAGTTGCTTGAATGCTTTGTTGAGTATCGGTTTGATTTGCAGCAAAAAGTGAGGAAGAAGAAAGGGTTAATAGGCTACCAAGAGTAAAAGCAAGAATTGTCTTTTTCATTATATTAGTCACTTAAGTTCACAGTTTGGACTGCAATATAGATAATTCTCGAAGAGAATTTTGTGATTTATGATTGAAAATTACAGTTATTTTGCAGGAATATGTGAAATTGGAATCAAGCTCCGCTTTGATGTATGTTCAGTTAAACGAAACGCTAGTCTAAAAGACAACAAGGTGATGCATGACTCAAGAATATAGTTTTCGAACGTGCTCTTTTGACACTGAACGGTTAAAGGTGAGTAATGTACTGAATGTTTTAAATCAGTCTATTTCTGAAGCAGAATTATCTGATGTTGCTTTAAAAATATTAACACCAAATGTAACTCAATCTCTTCCTCCCGAGTTTCAATCCGTTCAGTGTGTTGAATCTGCAAGCAAATGGATAAATGAGATGGTAACTAACAGCCATTTCCTCATTATTCAGCAATTAGAGAGTCATCAAATTATTGGTTTCATTTTTTTCTATGTATCCAGTCCAAAAGAGTCTGGCTCCAATGTACATATTGGTTATCTTCTTGATGAGAGGTTTTGGGGAAAAGGTTATGCGAATGAATTCATGGAAGGGCTAATTGAATGGTGCAATCGTTCTCAGTTAGTCTCTAAGTTACTTGGTGGCGTTGATGTGGGTAATGCTCAATCAATTAAGTTATTACAGAATAATGGGTTCAAGGAAGCAACAGGCGATTCACCTGATGGGGTTGTTTTTTATGAACGTTCATTTGTAAATGTTGAATTATAATTAAGCTGATGCGTACACGTGTTTGTACTGACAAAAAAGGTCTTAGTACTGTTGCTGTGAATACGACAAGTATCTAAGACCTTTTATTTTAAATCTGTATTTAATCGCTCTATGTGAGCACTGTTAGAGATGAATCAATTCATACTCTATAGTACTTAGCTTTGTCCGATGATCAGCTCTTCATCAAGATCAGTTAAAATCATTTTTTGAATATCTAAGCCAAGATACATCAAAATCAGACACCAATTTAGAAAAGGAATATTGTTCTTTTCTAAGTTGTCTTCAAAGTGGTCTAGTCTCCAGTTGAATGATTCAGCTAAATCAGTAAACGTTAAACCCGTGAATACGCCTTCACCGACAACGCGATTAAGCTGTAAACGTGAAGGGGAAACAAATTTATTAGCAGGTAAAAAAGCATTGCGATCAAATGCAGATAGTACTTTACGTACATCGACAGAAAGCGCATTACCGCGATTATTTATATTAGGCTTGCCTACTAAAGCAACAAGAAAACACCAGCAAGTATATGGAATGTAAGAAACCTCGTACGGTTCTTTCTTATAGCCAGCAGTCCAATCACAAAATCTGCGCTCAGAAATACCAGTAAGTTTAACTAACTTAGCTGATTCATAACCGTATTCGCGCAGTAATGCTAAAACCTCTGCAACTTCAGAAACGAAAGGCTTGGTCCAATTGTTGATTGGTGTAAATGTATTTTCTCTAATCACGAGCTAACCTTTTTTGCAAGAATAAGCTTATTGAAGCATATTCACATATTTGGTGTACAAATTACGTACTTTATTATGAACCATTTACATGAACGAAATTGGATCATCAGGGGAATGATACTGATAAGTTCCGAGATGTCTATTAAAGCTCATAAAAGTTGAACATTTCATGCCAATTGATACCAGTATCAGCACTTTTTGCTGCTAAAATTGATGACCATTGACTAATTTATAGAGTATTAGATTATTTAAAGGACATTAAACAATGCCCATCATCTTTATTTTAAGATAGGTCGCTAATGTTTTGCCATCTTGAATCTCATTATTTAATACTTTTTGTTCAAACTCATTAACAGACATGGTGACGACTTCAATTATTTCATCGTCATCTAATTCTCCAGCCGTTTCTGATAATTCTTGAGCGAGAAATAAGTACTGAACCTCATCGCAAAACCCTGGTACAGGCAGAAGTTCACCAAGGCTTTGCCAACTTTCAGCTTTCAGGTTTACTTCTTCTGCGAGCTCTCTTTTTGCGCAATTTAGAATGTCTTCTTTGCTTTCTAACGTACCTGCTGGAAATTCAAGAATCCATTGCTTAATCGCTGGGCGATACTGATGTACCAAAACAAGATCGCCTGAGTGATTAATCGGCACAATGATCACGGCCCCAGGATGTTTTACTGTGGTGAATTCAATGTTTCGACCATCAGGTAGTTGGTGATGCTCTTGCTCTATTGAAAAGCATTTCCATTGATAAAGTGTTTTGGCAGACGTTTTGGTAGACATTGGCAACTCCGTTACATTTAACAAGCCAGTAGCTTGGGCATATATAATATAAAAAAAGCGATTTCATTGTAGGTGATAAACCTGATGAAATCGCTTTTTGATACTGCCAAGCTTATCTATAAGTCATGAGCATTGAGTGAAAACCAGAATGAACCACTTCTAGCTAATTGCAATTTGGCTGCGTCCCCAGCTTTTTGCACGATGTAGGGCGCTGTCTGCTTTCATGTAATCAAAGCTATATTCCTGAAACTCGATAGGCGTAATACCAATGCTAACGGTAATACTGACTTTATGCCCCGATTCCAATTCTAAAGACCAACTGGCAATTTCGTCTTTTAAGTGAGATGCGAATTCTTCAGCGGCTATTATGTCAGTTTCGGGCAGCAGTAAACAAAACTCTTCACCACCGATTCGAGCGAGGTGATCGCCTTTACGGGTATTCTCGCGTAAGCACTTGGCGAGCATCATCAATACTTGATCGCCGGCATGTAAACCGTAGCGGTCATTAACAGCTTTAAAGCCATCAATGTCTAGAACGAGCATAGAGAAATCACGTAAATAACGTTGACTACGTGCTGATTCACTTTGATAAATCGGCAATAGCCCAGAACGATTGTGTAAGCCGGTTAAAAAATCGGTAGTTGCTGTTTGTTTTACTCGTGCTATCGCTTCGTTACGATGACGAGCAAGTAAATAAGCCATAATTACAACAATAGAATATGCGCTGATGTTTTGTAATGCTTCCGTTATTTGAAGTTGTTTATCAGAGACTTCAGCGACGCCCAGTACAATGTAGAAACAACCAAATAATGAGCTATACCACCAAGCGTATTTCTGTTGTAACGCAAAGAAACACAATAATGGAATAGTCAGACCAATGGTATTGCTGATATGGCGAGAGCTGTCGGCATAAAACCCTAGTGCACAGGCTGCTGTTGTTGAAAAGATGAAAACCCAAATCAGTAAATAGGGGTTTATTTTATATCTATTAATGACTGAAAGTGTATAACAAATGACCATGCCGATAACGGCAGAAAAGGTGAAGTTAACAGGAACGTTAGAGACAAAATAGGTGAAAGCAATGATCGCGCAAATCATGCCTGAAAATGGGAAGAGAATAGTTAGTTGTTTTTGAAGCGTTTTCTCACTTAATTCTATGTATGCAAAATTAGAGGATTCAAGTTGAGTACTTTTTATAACTGTTGCCATAATACGGTCTTACATCCTTGTTATACAAAAAACCGTCAATGCGCAACGTGGTGCATTGACGGTTGTAGAATAACAGTAATGTCGAGTATGTCTAATTATTTCTAGAAACAAATGTAATCTATTGATTTAAGACAAGAATGATTTTATCAATTTAACAACAACTTCAGGTTGTTCGTTCGTGACCCCATGACCAGTTTCAGGAATAACGACAATCGGGGCATTCAAATACCTACTGAGCTGAATGCCACTTTTTAGCGGGAAGATCTGATCACTGTCTCCCCAAATCACCATACTACTGGGTAGGTTGTTAGGCGGGAATTCTGCAATACGATCTCTATCTTTGATGAGCGTTTGAATCAATGACGTTCTTTCTGCTTGCCAAGGCGAGAAGTAGCTGGTGTAAATTTGATCGGCAATGAAGTCAGGCATGTATTTTTTTTCATAAAAAACGTTGTCAAATAATCGCCTTACTTCATCACTGTTTTGAGGAACAAATAAATTCTCGGGTTTATCAACCCCTGCGCGTAGGCATAAATCGTCAAGATCTTTCTCTGAAAATAACGGACCTGGGCTGGCAATGATGATCGATTTATCAATGCGTTCAGGTGTGGTCATCATGTTGTAGGTTACAAATCCGCCATAGGAGATGCCAGCGACATTCACTTTGTCTATTTTTAAATGATCCATAAGTTGCCAAATGGCATTTGTTTGGGTGGTTAAATCGGCTAGACCTTTACTGTGTGAATCACCAAACCAAGCAAGATCAGGGGCGATAACTTGATAGTCTTGGCTTAGAGCCATCATTTCTTTTTGCCATGTAGAAATTGCAGTACCACCAAACCCATGAAGTAATAATAATGGTTTACCCGTACCACCAATCCAGTACTTTATATTGCCACCTTCTTTCAAGGGTAAGAACTGCTCAGAGTAACCAGCATTGACTAATGACTCTCCGTCTTGTGTGGCTTTCCATTTAACAATCTCACATCCCGAAAGGGTAAATATAAGCACAAAAAAAAGCACAATATGTCGATATAGTCTTGGCATCAAAGGTTCCTTTTAGGAGATGGCATGAACTGGTTAAAGTGTATTATACAGTGTTTTTAACATGATTCATTACGGCAATGTTTATATGTGGATGTTTTATATACGAATTGCATAAAAGTACGAATAATTCCCGTTTTTTTTGCATGACTTTGGCTTTATAATTGCTTTATCAATTTTTATAGCATCTACTTTTCGATATACTCGTTTCTATTCATATAGAATATGAACCATGTCATGTCAGTTTTGAATAACATGCTATAAACTTTTTTTGAATATCTTGTTGTAAAAAAAGCGTTTATAAATAGCGTGTTATTTAAAATTCATTAACAATCAAAATTTAGGGAGAGAACATGCGTGTTTTAGTTACTGGAGGGATGGGTTATATCGGTAGCCATACTTGTGTTCAAATGATTGAAGCAGGAATGACTCCAGTTATCGTTGATAACCTATATAACAGTAAAGAAACAGTATTGGCTCGCATTGAAGCATTAACGGGTGTTATGCCTGCGTTTTTTCAAGGTGATATTCGTGACCGTGCTTTTTTAGAAAAAGTTCTCTCTGAAAATGATATCGATGCTGTTATTCACTTCGCAGGCTTAAAAGCGGTGGGGGAATCTGTTGTTAAGCCTTTAGAATACTATGATAACAACGTGCACGGTACCTTGGTATTAGTTGAAGCAATGCGTGCTGCGGGTGTTAATAGCCTTATCTTCAGTTCTTCTGCAACTGTATATGGCGATCCTGCATCTGTACCAATTACAGAAAACTTTCCAACAAGCGCAACCAACCCGTATGGTCGTAGTAAGTTAATGGTTGAAGAATGTCTAACCGATATTCAATTGGCTTACCCTGAAATGAGCATTACGCTACTACGTTACTTTAATCCCGTTGGCTCTCATAAATCGGGCACAATGGGGGAAGATCCGCAGGGCATTCCAAATAACTTAATGCCGTTTATCTCTCAGGTTGCGGTTGGGCGTCGTGAATTCTTATCTGTGTTTGGTGATGACTATCCAACAGTCGATGGTACCGGTGTGCGCGATTATATTCACGTTGTTGATTTGGCGGATGGTCACTTAGCAGCATTGAACTACAAAGGCTCAGAAGCCGGTTTGCATATCTACAATCTTGGTACTGGTAATGGTAGCAGCGTAATCCAAATGGTTGATGCATTCTCAAAAGCATCAGGTGTTGAGGTTGCCTATAAAGTTGCACCACGTCGTCCTGGTGATATTGCTGAATGTTGGGCTGATCCTGCAAAAGCAAAGGCAGAACTTCATTGGGAAGCAAAACTGTCGGTTGAAGACATGACGACAGATACATGGCGTTGGCAGTCAAATAACCCGAACGGTTACCCTGACGCATAACGAGACGATTAGTAAGAAAAACTAAACCGCTATATCAACTGTGAGAACAGATTGAATAGCGGTTTTGTGTGTGTAATTACAGAAATTACGTGTTTTATTGTGGTTTATATCATGAGGTCTAGATGTACCTTAGAAATACTGTGCTATAATCTGCAGCTAACATTTTTCACTTTTGTGTGAACTTAATCACATAAAGGTCGAGATATTATTGATTGTAAACTCTGAATCAGAGCGTTTTTACCGGAGCATCATTTTGCATTTTAAAGATCTTGGATTAGACCCACGCCTTCTTAAGAAACTGACACACCTTGGGTTTGATCGAGCAACTGAAATTCAGCGAACAGCCGTCCCCGTGGCTATTATGGGGAAAGACGTGCTAGCCTCGTCGAAAACAGGCTCTGGTAAAACATTGGCGTTTTTATTGCCTGCTATGCAGCGTATGTATCGTGGTAAGCCATTTACTCGTCGCGATCAACGTGTACTTATTTTAACGCCAACGCGTGAGTTAGCAAAACAAGTGTTTGCTCAATTACGTACGTTAAATGCGGGTACACCGTATGATGGCGCGCTGATTGTTGGTGGTGAAAACTTCAACGATCAAGTGAAAGAATTCCGTAAAGACCCAATGTTTGTTGTAGCAACACCAGGTCGTTTTGCCGATCACCTTGAGCACCGTAGCACAAGCCTTGATGGCCTTGAAATGCTAATTCTTGATGAAGCTGACCGTATGCTTGATCTTGGTTTTGCACCTCAACTACGTCGTATTCACGAATTGGCTAATCACCGTCGTCGTCAAACTCTAATGTTCTCTGCAACAATGGATAATGAAGATGTGATTGAAATGGCGTCAGAGATGCTAAATGCACCTAAGCGCCTTTCGGTTGGTAACTCAAATGAAGAACATACTGATATTACACAGCGTTTCTACTTGTGTGATCATCTCGATCATAAACAAGCACTACTAGATAAAGTGCTTGAGACTGAAGATTACAATCAGGTTATTATCTTTACGGCAACGCGTGCAGATACTGATCGCTTAACCGCTGAGCTGAATGAGCGTAAACTGAAAGCTGTCGCATTAAGCGGTAACTTAAATCAGAATCAACGTAACAGCATCATGAGTCAATTTGAGCGTGTATGTCATAAGATTCTGGTAACAACAGATGTCGCATCTCGTGGTTTAGATATTGATGGCGTATCGCACGTTATTAACTTTGATATGCCAAAGCATGCTGAAGAATATGTTCACCGTGTGGGTCGTACTGGTCGTGCTGGTAACAAAGGTGACGCAATTTCACTTGTTGGCCCTAAAGACTGGAAGAGCTTTAAAAGTGTTGAAGCCTACTTACAGCAATCTATTTCTTTCAGTGTAATTGAAGGTTTAACGGGTAAGTTCAAGGGTCTTAAACCTGCACCGAAGAAAAAGTTCATTAAGAAGAAACCAACAGATCAAAAAGCATCTGCAGCTAAGAAATCTACAGCGCCTAAAGCGAAGAAGAAAGTTGATAAGCGTTTTTACGATAACGTTGCTGTGGGCGAAAATGTATTTAAGCCTAAGAAAAAACGTAACGTTGACGTGAGTAAAGACGACGCATAAGTACGGTAATTACACTGCGTTTATATCAGTGTAATCTGAAATAGAGAAAGGCGTTTACTGTTATTAACAGTGGCGTCTTTTTTGTTTGTTGCTTTTATCAAGGTTACAGTCGCCTTATAAGTGACGATGTCACTTATTGATCGGGTGCCAGTTATGTTGGTTAATAAGGCTAAGTAATTGTTCAGTTTCCAATTCTAACTCTTTGATTAACCAGTTAACAAAGTTTGTGACATTGTCACTTTTTGTTCGGCAGTAATAATAATACTTCCATGGGCTATCAATGATTTTTGCTTCAAGGGGCAGTTTTAAAAAACCTTGCTTCAATTCGTTGGTCACAAAAAGTAAATCGGTAATTGTAGCTCCTTGCCCTGATAGGCAAGATGTTAGCGCCATGTCTAATGTATCGAAAGTGAGTTCTGTATTGCCGAGTGGTTGCTGTATACCCGTTTGGGCAAACCAAGCTCGCCAATCAGAACGATCTTTTGTTGGGTGTAGGCGAGGGTAAGTCAGTAATTCATCGATCGTTAGTTGCGTATCGCCCTTTACCAATAACATCGAATAAACAGGTGCTAGATACTCTTTGCGTAAAAAGATGACTGGCTGTTCGATTGTTGTGGGATCTTGGTAGTTTGAAATTGCAATATCATAATCATCAGAATCGAGATTCAACTGATCACCATAATTGCCGTTATTACCAATATTAGATGAAATAATGATATCTAAGCTGGGGTTCTGTTCTTTAAAGGAATGCAAACGGGGGATCAACCAACGTACCGCAAAGCTCATTGAAACATTTAGTTTTAGGGTGTTATCTTCATGCTGTTTAAGTTGGTGAATGGTATTATTTAGTTCACTGAATTGGCGAGTCAGTATCAAAGCAATTTCTTTGCCTTCCTCTGTTAATATTAACGCACGGTGCTGACGAATAAATAGTGTAAAACCAAGTTGTTCTTCTAATAAACGTATCTGACGGCTAACTGCACTTTGTGTCACATTTAGCTCTTGTGCAGCAATGGTAAAACTAAGGTATCTAGCTGAAGCTTCGAATACACGAAGCCCATTTAATGACGAAGGCAGTAGAGCATGTCTTTTAATCATTAGTCACCATTTCTTTGCATGAGTTTTTAGAATGCTAAAGTGTCATAAAAGTCGTTTGAAAAGCAAGACTAAATTTTTTACATTAAGCTGATAATGTTTCTTGGGTTCAAATAGTAAGTGCATAACCATTTAATGAATAAGCATGGTTAGTGACTTCGATTAGGTAATAAATGAAAAAACTGCTCACTCTTGCAATACCTCTTATTATTTCTCAACTGGTTGCGCAATTACTGGTCTTTACCGACGTCTGGATGATGGCAAAAATGAGTGTACTGGCAATTGCTGGTGGCGGCTTAGGTGCATCTGTTTATTCATTTGTCTTTATTATTGCGGGCAGTACAGTCGGGTGTGTCGCGAACTTAATTGCTATCGCGTATGGCAAGCGAGTACGACAGCCTGATGCGGGTAACACTGAAATTCGCACCGCAGTGAAGGGCGGAATACTATTATCTTTATTACTTACCATTACACTTCAGCCATTTTTTGTCATGCTTAAAGATTGGTTATTAATGGCAGATCAAGATCCACAAGCTGTCGCCTTAGCGATGGATTACATAAATGCATTGAAGTGGTCAATGCTTCCAACCTTAATGTTACTAGTATTACGAAGCTTAGTCAGTGCGTTTGGTGATACGCGTTCGATAATGGTGATGTCGGTAGCAACGGTTATTTTGAATGTACCTATCAGTTATGTTCTCGCATTCAGTATGGATATGGGAATTGCGGGTTTAGGTTATGGTTCGTCATTGGCGTCGCTGATTATTATGGTTGTTTATGGGCATTGGGTCTTTAATCGTCCTCGTTATCGTCAATTTAATCCATTTTCTAAGTTACATGAATACCGTTTGGGTACCATAAAACCATTATTGGCCATTGGTGTGCCGATTATGATCGCGACATTACTAGAGCATGCTTTGTTTTCTGGTGGCGCATTATTGGCCGGTACATTGGGTGCCGTTTCATTAGCGATCCATCAGATTGCGATGCAATGTTTGAATTTTTCATGGAATATCGCTTTTGGTTTTTCACAAGCGGCTTCTATTTTAGTTAGCCAGCATTTTGGTCGTGGTGAACCTCAGATGGTACGGCAGTATGCTAAACAAGGGTTATTCGTTGTAACCGCTACCAGTGCCGTTATTGGTTTATTCCTGATTATTTGGCCTGAATTTTTAACACAAGTATTCAGCATAGAAGGGGATGCAATGGCACAAGAGCTAGTTGCAGCCTTACCTGCTGTAATGATCATGGTTGCACTGTGTTTTGTGGTTGATGCATGGCAGTTAACAGCGATTAGTGTATTACGTGGTATGAAGGTGGTGATAGCCCCAACGATTTCGACTGTGATCGGTTATTGGTTAATTGGTTTACCTGCCGCGTGGTTGCTTATGAAATTATTGGGCGTAAAAGGTGTATGGGCGGGTTTTGCTGTTGGTTTAGCGGCAACAGGATTAATGTTAGTTATATTGTTATTTAAATCTCTAACACGCTTTGAAAATCAGATTGAAAAGCAAAATGATGACGTCGAGCATAACCTTAATAAGAACGATAATGTAACCCCGCAAACGATTACGATGCTGTAGTTTTCAGCAAAAAGCAGTAAACGTTCACTGTAAGTGATATTGAAATTTAATAACTTATTAAACCGTTGCTTCAACAAGCAGCGGTTTTTTATTGCCTAAGCATTGTTATTTTGTATCTCTTGGCTGTAATTAATAACATTAAATGAGAATCATTCTTGATCTCATTCGTGTTGGTGTGTATTATTTGCAAAAAATCGCTTCTATAAGTTTATTATGTTGTTAAGTTCTGTGTTGTTAGCTTCGATGCTACAGAATCCTCTTTGTGATGTATGCTGGTTACGTGATGATAGTCGTAAAAATACGACGGTATTGGCATATTTAAAAAATGAAAATAAGACATCTGAACACTATTTAAAACCATTGATGGGCACACAGGAAAAGCTGCTCAATGAATGGGAAGCTATGGCTGGAAATAAAGCAGAAAAACCTTGGTTAGATATTAATGGATACCACTATAAAACCTTAAATAAAGGTGTTCGTGGCGTAGTGGTTCGAAAAAATCAACAACGTGAAGATGTTGTGATTAATATGAATCAGCGTGCTGAAAACCATGCTTATTATCGTTTAGGGAATTGGAGTGTTAGCCCCAATAACCGTTTAGTTGCTATCGCAGAGAATACGGTAGGTGATGATAATTATAGTATTTCAATAATCGATATAGCATCAGGTGAAGCGCTAACTCAATTTTTGGGTGAGTATGCTGATACCTTGGTGTGGAAATCAGACAAAGAAGTGATTGTTGTTGAAAATGAAACCAACACATATCGACCATATAAAGCGGTGTTACGAAATATTAAGACAAACACGTCAGTCACGTTATACCAAGAAACAAACCCTGCTTGGTTAGTTTCTGCTTATATGGCATCCGATGCGAAAAGCATTCTTATTCAGAGTAATAATCATAATACGAGCGTTCAATACCTATTACGCTCAGAAGAAAAATCAGGTATTGATCCAAAGGCAGCGCTTCGATTAGTTAAACCTCGAAAAAGTAGTGTCGAGTATTATGTCGATGTGCTGGATGGCAAATATTACATAAAGTCTAATCAAGGTGGGAAATTTGCAATTTACACTGCACAGGATGTGCAACGTGAATGGACGCCAATTATCCAGCCAAATGGTGAGATCACTCGCTGGCATCTTGCTAATCGTCGTATTGTGATTGAAGAAAAAAAACAAGGGATAACATTACTGGAAGGTTTTGATCTTCAGGGCAAAAAAGTATTCAGTAATAACCTGTCAAAAGCGGCATCTGTTGGATGGATGGCTCGCAATACTAACCCCGCCAGTCAGACGATTAATGTACGTACCATGGGGTTAAGCCAACCACCTGCATGGACAAAGCTTAATATAGAGACAGGTGAAACAGTCAGTTCAGATGCTGATGTATATAACCAATTTAGTACAAATAACTACGTATCAGAATTGATAAGTGTAAAGCATCAAGGTGTAGAGGTACCTGTATCTCTGGTATACCGCAGAGATATGCTTACCGACGATTCCCCCGTATTTCTTTACGGTTATGGTGCTTATGGCGTCACTATGCGCCCTTATTTTATGCCACAGATTATTTCATTGGTTGATCGCGGTGCAGTTTATGCCATTGCGCATGTTCGTGGTGGCGGATTTAAAGGTGATGATTGGTATCAGGCGGGCAAAGGCGTAAACCGACTTAATAGTATTCAAGATTTTATTGCTGCTGCTCAGGTCATGAAGCAGTTTCGTATAGAGTCACCGTCTGAAAAGAAAGTGGACCGAGACATTTTAGCACTAGGCAGTAGTGCCGGTGGTACGCTTGTCGCAGCGGCAATCAATCAGCATCCTGAATTATTTAAAGGGACTGCACTGCAGGTGCCATTTGTTGATGTATTAAGCAGTATGTCTGATGAATCTATTCCATTAACTCGCCAACAATATGCTGAATGGGGAAACCCGAACAAACCTGAAGAACGTAATGTGATGCGTGCTTATAGTCCGTTTGACAATATTTCAGCACAAAACTATCCCGCTCTGTTGGTTCGAAGTGGCTTATTTGATAGCCGTGTACCTTACTGGGAAGCAGCGAAATATACCGCACGTATTAAAGCATTATCGACAGCAAATAATCCTTATTTGTTAGTCACCGATTTGCAGTCTGGACATAGTACAGACCGCACTAAGGCACTACGCCAACAAGCGATGGATTACGCATTTTTGCTCAATCTGACCAACCTTAATAAATAATAATAAGTAGTATACCCATGAATAAGACAGTGCTCGCTGTAGCGGTTTCTGCACTCTGCGGAAATGTACACGCTGCTGATATGTCATCAACACCATCACAAAATACATCTGTTTCTCAAACAAATGTTGTGATGGTAACCGCTCAAAAAATTGAAAAAGCGCCTTATGAAGTGAATGGCTCCGTAACGGTTATTACATCCGACGAACTGGAACGCGAAGGTGCAACAGAGCTTTATGATAGCTTGAAGAATATTCCCGGCGTCAGTGTTAGCGGTGGTGCGGGGCGTCCTCAAAATATCACGATCCGTGGTATGCGCGGTAACCGTATTAAAATCATTGAAGATGGTGTTGAAACGGGTGACGGTTATGGTGCTGATGATTTGAGCGACAAAGTGGGGCGCAATAGTTTTGATCTGTCTGCGGCGAAACAGCTCGAAGTCGTAAAAGGTGCAGGATCTTCTCTTCATGGTTCTGGCGCCCTTGGTGGCCTAATCGTAATAACGACCAAAGATGCATCTGATTATTTAACACCACATAAAAATACAGCAGTTGAAGTCAGCACTAATTATGTGGGTGAAAGTGACAAAATCAAAGGCACAGTAAACTTTGCACAGCGCATTGGCTCTTCAGAGCATCTAGTACGTTATAGCCAATGGACGGGTAGTGAGTCTGAGAATTATACTGGTGAAGTATATGATCGAGATGTTGACGGATTTGATCTTTCTTTAACCAGTAATTTTTATATTGGTGATCACCAAGAAATTAAAACCAAAGTCTCTTATTACGAAGATACAATGGATCGTAATGATCATGATGATTATAAGTCAGGTGACTTTAACGAAAATACAGTGACCTCTTCTAATAAATATCAAGCGACGTATTTGTATAACGATGCTGACTTTGTATTATTTGATGACGCGAAAGTGCTGGGTTACTACCAATCTACCAAAAGCAACAATAACAAAACACGATATAAAACTAAGCTAGTTCAAAATATAAATTACAAATTGCTGTTACTTGAGAACGGTCAGTTTGATGAAGAAAAAGTGGGACTGAAAACAGAATTCCAACGCCACCTTGATAACCAAAATATAGTATGGGGTGTTGATACTGTTTTTAAAGAGCACTCACGAACGCTTGGAAAAGCCACAATTAGTGACGGTTCTACGTCTATTTCCCAAACCAACCCTTTTGCTGATGCCAATACATTTAATATTGGTATGTATGCGCATGATGACATTATGTGGAATGCATGGGATATAGGTTTCGGCGTTCGATATGATTTTCACCAGTTAACCCCAAAAGATAAAAATCAACTAGCCAGCAATGGTTATAACTTCGCACTTAGTGATACCACATCAAGTGAAATATCACCGTCATTCTCGATAGGTTATAACTTTACCGATGAGCTGAAGACGTATTTTAGCTATAACCACGGCTTCAATTCACCTAATTATGCCAAAGTGTATGGCTATGTACCTCATGATGGTGTACCGCCATTTGAGATAGTACCGAATTATAATCTGAAAGCTGAAACCAGCGACAACTTTGAGATCGGTGTGAAATCTCGCATGGGTATTTACAGTGTCAATGCTGCTGTGTTCTACAGTGATTTCGATAATTTTATTCGCACAAACCGAACGGGTATGAACAGTGATAATGGTCGTATAACCATTCAATATGTGAATCTCGACAAAGTGAAGTCATACGGTTTTGAGATGGGTGCGAGCGCTGAAGTAAGCGAAACAGTAACCGCTTCTGGTAGTGTCGGCATAGTGACCGCAGAAGAAGAGAACGGCGCATACGTTGAAACATCGACCCCGTGGGAAGGTAATTTAGCGCTTGATTACAGCCAAGATTTTGATGCGTTTGTGCGTTGGAATTTCGCGGCTGCGATGAATAAAGTACCAACCTGTTCTGATGGTGAATGTGTGACTACAGCAGGCTGGGGCACGGTTGATTTAGGTTTAAGTTATGAGCCTATTACGGATCTATTTATTAGTGGCAACCTTAATAACCTCTTTGATCGCGAGTATGTACGTTACCAAGATGTAGGTGGCATGTCGGATGCGCTATCAAAATACAATGCTGAAGCGGGACGTAATTTCAACGTCTTCGTGAAGTATAACTTTTAAGGGGGTGTTGTAATGAAAAAGCACCTTTTAGCACTCTTGCTCCCTATTGTAGGCTCTTACTGTTCTGCACCGTTAGCAAGTATGATCGATTTTCCGTTAGACCCTTTTTATGTAACGTCTAGCGATGAAGCAAAGCAACTGCTCGCGCAGCGTTATACGTTAACTGGCTTAGTGAATGAAAGCGTTTCAACGAGTTTGTTGTCTACGCAATATCGATTTTATCAAGGCTTTGCTAACGCTGTAGCGTGTAGTAGCTCGGTGGTTGTTACCGTTGATAGAAACACCAAAGAAGTGATGCAAATTTACACGCACCTTCTAGACGAAAGTGAATGCCAATCAGCGAAAGAAGATAATCGAGCGATTGATCTTGATACACCAGAGCAAACCTATGGTCCTCATGTTACGGCGGGTAATGTAAAACAAATTGTTACCACGTCACTTAATGTTTTTGATCCTGATCCACTAACGGCGTTGGAAGATACAACATTGGAATATTCCGATGTGATATCAAATGCGGCCTATTCACTGTATTCCGATATTGAAGTGACAGAAGTAGCTGGTACACGGTATTTAGAAAATAGCCGTGTTAGGGCTGTCGATGTACGTGCTTTTGACCTTGATGGCGATGGTACCTTGGAAGCTGATGTTAGCCAGCAAGGGATCATAACGTCGGCAAGTGATTTCACGATAGAACGAGATATAAAGGATTATGAAAATAAGCATACCCAGTTCTTAGATACTATGGCGTTTTATCACATTGATAAATCAGTGCAGTATTTACAGCAACTTGGCTTCGATATTGTCAGTGAAAACCCTGTTCAGTTTGATGCTTTCTTTGGCAATAAAGATAATTCAACTGCGTACTTAGCCCAAAATGTGATTGTATTTGGCAATGGCGTATCTGCCGATGCAGAAGATGCTGATGTGATTTTGCACGAGCTGGGCCATATGATTAATTTCTCTTTAGTTAAACGCTGGCGTGACGGTGATACCGGTGCGATTGGCGAAGGATTGGGAGATTACTGGGCGGCTTCTTCTCGTTATCGCAGCAATAAAACATTTCAACCCGATACCGTATTTCGTTGGGACGGGGTAAATACGTCGAAAACAAGTACGCGTATTTTGAATGATACCGAAGCGCGCTATCTACCTGGTGCATCGTATCCTGCGCATGTGGTCAGAAATGGCTCTAATGTCGATCAGTTATGGTCAACGCCTTTATTTCAAGTATTGAAGCTTGCGATTGCTGAACACGGTGAGCCCGCACATGAACATATCGATCGCATTATTTGGGAAGGTATTGCGGCATTAGGTGGCGGAGTAACAATGCCAGATGCAGCTCTAAGTATCGTAAAAGCGGCAGAGCGGCTCTATCCTCAAAGCAATTACAGTGACTTATTTGTTAAGCAGTTTAAAGCGCACAATATTTTAACGAATGCTGTTGCTTTTTATGCGCCACAGTTCTTGATGGTTAAAGACGGGAAAACCAAGGTTACACTCGATCTGTTTAATCTTTCAGGTAAAAATATTCATATATTTACTGGGCGTTTTGAACAATCTGATGATGTTCTTTCGTTTGATACCGCTTTAAGCAATAAGAAACAACAAGCCACGATCACAGTAAAAGTACCCGACAGTGTGCAGTGTGGTGATGCATTCACGCTTAATGCTGAAACGGTTACAGATTTCAATAACCAGCAAATTCCCACTCAAGGTGAGTACAGTATTCCGTTTGTAGTGTGCACACCCAAACTGACTCACACTCCAAAAGTGGAAAATTCAACCTTGAGCGATGCAACCTCTACAGAAGGGGGGCTTGGCGGTAATAAAATTGGGGTTAAATCGTATTTACTGACCTTAGCAGACACCGCCGTACTGGATAACGATTTTTCAGTATCGCTGCATATTAAACATAAACGTATGTCTGATTTAAAAGTCACGCTAACGCCACCTATCGGCGATCGTGAAATTACGTTACTTGCTTATGAAAACATTCAGCAAGAGGAATATAACCAGCAGTTGATGTCCCGATTTAACCAGGAAGTTAATCGCTTGAAAGGTGAATCACTTGAAGGTACGTGGACGTTAAAAGTAACCGATCGGGCTGTGGGTGAAAGTGGAGAGTTGGTCTCTTGGGGAATCGCGAATATTTCAGGTTATAGCAAACCAGAAACAGCAACCGATGAAACGAATAATAACAATAACAATAATGGAAACAATGAAGCGACGAACAATAGCAGCAAGTCGGGCGGAGGAAGCCTAGGTTGGTTGTCGTTGTTTATGCTTGTCATCATTAAATTAAGAAAAAACACTCCGTAATAATAGGTGAAATAATGAATTTTAAACTTTCCATCGTTGGTGCAATTGTCAGCATTGCGCTAACCGGTTGTAATGGATCTTCCGACTCAGTTTTAGATGGTGTTTCCAGTGGCGCCACAGACTCTAAATTAACATATACGTTAACAGGTAAAATCAGCGAAGGTTTCAGTGACGGCATAATGGCTTGTGTCGATCTTAATAGCGATTTGACGTGTGATAATAATGATATTGTTATCGAATCTACGGATGGTACTTTTACACTAAAAAGTGACAGCTCTTCGCTATTAACCAAACCTGTCGTGGTTTATGGCAGTAACGTGAATTCAGTGAAGCTATCTAATGGGTATGATTTTAAGCTGGTAAGCCCAGCATCGAATGAGTTTGGAGAAGGCAAGGTTATTACGGTTTCAGCCGTATCATCCCTTGTTTTTTCTACAATGAATGATGCGAATAACCCGTTACTATTTTCAGATGCAGTGAAAAGCGTTAAACAATCCCTTAATACGTATATCAGCAGTGATATAGATAATATTTTTGAGATTGAATTATCTGATGAGACGGAAAAGCAGAAGCTTAATCATTTTAATGACAACTTTGTGCAGTATATGAAAGAACTTGATGCAAACAGAGAGTTTAAATCAAGCTTATTGAAAGCCGGAGCTGAAGTTGAATATGTTGTAAAAGCCTTTGCAGCCAATGATAAAGATGCGATGGCGATTGTTAAAGATAAAATAAAAAACAGCACCATTAAAGCCTTTGGTTCTAATGATACGGGTGTTACTCAACATTTTGTAAATGGTGAAATGCAAGTTCAAGCCAGCGATGAGTTTCCTGGACAAGATGCCGATTATGGTCTTGATAGCTTTGGAAAGTCAGGGTTCAATCTGGTTAAAATTGATAATAAAGGTAACGAACTTACACAAAGTGCCGAAAAATGGGATTGTGTAAAAGATCTTAATACTGGCTTGATGTGGGAAGTAAAGGTTGATGATGTGTCAAGCCCGCGCGATAAAGCGCGAGGATACGAACTGAAAACGACAACCTATACACCTAACAGAAATGATCATGCTTCTGCGACGTGCAGTACTGATGGAAATAGTGATTTTTGTAACACCGAGCAATACGTTAACCACATTAATACAATCAAGCTATGTGGTAACAGTGATTGGCGTTTACCAACGGCTAACGAGCAATTTGATTTACTGGATCTGAGTGAATCGCGAACACTGCCAAATACAGATTTACAAACGGGTATGAATTTAGATTTCTTCCCATATGTAAACGGTGGTGATGCTGATTATGGCTGGTATTGGAATACGACCCGTTTTATAACTAATGAGCCCGAAAATCTTATTTATACCAGTGTTGATCAAGCAGGAGATACCATTGGGGATCTGACTTATGGTATTGATCTTTGTAAGAGCGATAAAGCCGTAGATGAAGATGATTGTTATTACGAAAATGCGTTATTGGTTCGCTTGGTTACAGAATAAGGGATAAGAAAAATGAATAAAATATTAACGGCTGCATTATTAGTTGTTTCTACGTGTTCTAGCTATGCACTAGCGGCTATAGAATCGCAGATTTGTATCCAAGCCCCCCGTACGGCACCTGATGGACGTTTTGAAGTTAATCAAAACGGCACAGTGAAAGATCTAAAAACGGATCTAACATGGATGCGTTGTTTAGTCGGAATGAAATGGGATGGCACGAGTTGTATTAACGAGCCTTTATTGCAAACGTGGCAACCAGCCCTTCAAACAGTAAAAAACATTAATACCAATACGAAGCATTATTTATATCAATTGGGTGGGGTTACAGAGTGGCGTTTACCGAATATCAAAGAGTTGCAAAGTATTCATGAATCGTCATGTTTGAAGCCTGCACTCAATGAATATGCATTTCTGAATATAGGTAAAGAGCTTGGGGCTAATGCCAGTATGGTATGGTCATCAACACCTGCACATTGGTCGAAAGAGATCTTTACTTTCGACATCGCTGATGGCTCAGTGAGTCGACGGGATGCGAGTAGTTCTGAATATCCGATGTTATTAGTGGCTAATCAGTAAGTAATTTTTGATATTGGTCTAAATAAAAACGCCAGCTTAGTTTATAAGCTGGCGTTTTTTTATCTGCTTAATCCACAGTGGTTAACGCATACGGAACACGTCTGTTTTCTGATCACTTTGCACATCGGCAAAACTGCGTACGAAAGGGCCTTGTTGACGAATACTAGAAGACAGCCCATCAATCACACTTTTTGCTTCATCTTTTGTTGCGAAATCACCATAAATAACAGCGTACCAGTTTTGTCCACGACTACGCTTCCAATTCACCCAGATAGGATCTTGACCTTTTATCTCGCTGATATAGCCCCGCACATCACGCTCTTCGCTGATTGCGAGTATCTGAATGGTAAAACGTGCTGGGTCCATATGCCCATACGCTTCGGTGGTGGTCATTACCCCCACGCATTGAGAAGCATCATTTGAGGCATTGTTGGTGGCACAGCCAGAAAGAAAGAGTAGTGCTACAAGAATTATTACATTACGCATCAATTGTCTCCATACAGATCTTTATAGTGTTTATAGCGGCCAATGGTGAAAAAAATAAAGCTGAATCTCGAATAATATCGAGATAAAACCAATGAACCAATACAAACGAACCAATGGCTTAGGTGAAATATTGTTCATGTGAAGAGAAAAAGGCTCACAAGAAGTGACTATTATACGAAGTTAAGATTAAACTGTATATATATACAGTTGCTCGTGTAATACGAGCACAAGAAAAGTACACGAGGACGTTATGCTTACGCTGCCTATATTTATGGAATCGGTGAAATGTGGTTTTCCATCACCAGCTGATGGGCATCAAGAACAATTAGAACTTGATGAATATTTAATTCGAAATCCGAATGCAACGTTTCTGTTAAGAGCGTCTGGTGAATCAATGATCGGTGCGGGTATTTATTGCGTTATGCCAATTATAAAATTTATCAACTACTGAATTAAGCCTTGATAAATATGGCTAAATTAAATTAAAAACCACACAAACACGGTTGACAATTATCAACACGAGCTTTGATACTATATTTGTATACAGCATTAGGGTTAATTATGATTTCAGACACGCTCTCAAGGCTACCAAAAATAGCAACTTCGACATCACCATCTTTAGTTATACTGTTGAGGGAAAACCAAAGCATTAATATAAAGTCATCTTTGATAATTATGAATATTTATGCAGCCTTTAACTTCTCTCTTGGCAAGAAAAACTACACAGGATTGGACATTCTTAATGATGCAAAAGTCTTAAATCTTCATATTACTCAATTGGTAGGTTTTATTTATTCACAGGGTGATTTCTCTTTAGATACCAAATGTATCCACTCAAGGGTTTTCTTAGATACATTCACCTCTATTGCAAAGTCCAACAATCTATCTGTTGAAGTACCGAAGTTACACACAAAGAAGTTATCATACGATGTTGAGCGCTGTATTGAAACTTATCTCAATCTTGATGTTGAACAAAAAAGATTGGGCTACCTTAATGGTTGGCAAGTTGTCAGCAAAGATGATAAAGCATTTAATGCTCATTTAGGTTTGCTGCATGATATTTATGGAGAGCAATTTACGCAGACCATTTACGAGGCATTATGTCATCATGCGAATAAACACAAAGAGTTCACTGCTAAAGGTTCTCTTGCAGCTCTTATTTCACTTCTCGATACACTTACAAAGCTGTGTCCGTCATTGGAGTCCTTGATGACTCAGCTTAATCGCCGTAATAGTTATGATTTATTTGAACAGGCTTTATGGCAGATGCTTTCTGAATGTATTACTAAGGAAGGTGATGTGCCAACGTTCTTTCAGGTCTGGGGTAAAGCAGTTAAAAGTTTTAATGAATGCTTTATTGAAACAGGAATCTTTGATGAACCAGTTAAACCTTTTTTAACCCCAAGCTTTAAAGAACCTAAAACATCACTCCCAATATTCGCTACAGGCGGGCAATTATCTCCTAAAGAAGAGCAATTGTGGCTTGCTGATATTCCACTTGAAATTAAAGATGAAGAAGTCATAAATCTTATTGATCAAAGGCTAAAAGTCAGTGAAGAGCATGTTCGTGAAGTTCTACATAAACAATTTTTAGTAATCAAATATCGCAATGAGCGCAACCGTGAGTTTATTAAAACAGGTCGTGTAAAACCGATGATTAACAATAATTTCATACCTCGGAATGAGCGTATTCGCGTTGGTCGCGCTTATTTAGCTAACACTGTTGCAACATTTTTTCATTATGGCATTAAAAGTAAATCAAGCCGTTATAATAATTTTCTTTATAACCAGGAAAGCTATGCAGAACTGGCGATAGAGCTAAATCTCCCTACCACAGACACCCTTATGGTGCTTTGCACGTTATTGGTACTGGAGCACCCTATATTAACACCTTCGGCATTACAAAAATGGCAACTCTTTGATAAACACGGTAACCAAACAGGGTTAATACAATCAGGTGAAAACTGGGTTATCGTAGTCAACAAAGACCGTAAAGGTGCATCTAAAGCACAACAAGAAGTCATTCTCAACGATTACTCATTATCGATTGTTAGAGCCTTAATCGAGCATACTGCTATTGTTAGAGAGTATTTTAAAGCGAATCCAGATCTAAAAAAACCAAATAATTGGCGTTATGTGTTACTTACAGCAACAATAACCAAGGCTTCGCGCCCTGCTGATTTTAATAGTAATAGTTTAGTGGGAGCAAAATTTAGAGGTTGGGTTGCTAGTCATGCTAGCTCATTAACTCAATCTGAATCTGATTTGCTTGCAGCGTCAATAACGCTTCGCTCTGCGAGACGCATTCGAGCAATACGCACTTACATCAAAACGCAATCATCCCAAGCTGTGTCAGACTTATTGGGACACCAAAGAGTAAGACACGACTTACTCGATAGCTATCTGCCTGATTCATTGAGAACTTTCTTTTATTCTCGATGGATAAGACAATTTCAAAATTCCTTTATCTACCTTGCAATGAAAGAGTCTGACAACTTATTTGAAGCGATTGATATCACACCTGATAAGCTAGAGGAATTTCTCAACAACCATCGTATACGTGATATCCCCAAGTTTTTTGAAAAATTCAAGAATGACAATGAATCAACAGAGGTCAAGCCTGTTTACGACGGAGCGACTTTTACTGTTACCGTACCTTTACTTCAGGTTCTTATTTGTATCCGTGATGTGGTTGATAATACAGCACATCACGAGTTGAATTTTAAAGATATTGTGGAAACTTGGTATCAAGCTGCAACATTAATTCTAACCGACTTGGAGCTAAAAAGTCGCGACAATCAAGACTTAAAAACAATCCATAAGAAAGCACTACAGCACCCACTGGACAGTGAACTCATAAAAGGAGCAATGACATGCTAAAGCTTATTGTTGACAACATCAAAACAGGTAAAGCCGCTTTGCATGAGCTGGATAGCCAACAATACTCTGAGGTATTGACTTATGCCATTGCTAACCAAGACGTTGAGATTCAGAAGAAATTAGGTAATCATTTTACGGGCATTTATGACCTTGATACAGTTAAGCCCTACTGGTTTAGGTCGGACTTCTCAGCACATCAAACCATTCTAAATTTTGAAACCTCAGATAAAGAAAGAGATAGGGTTTTAGATTGGAGTCAGGTTATTTTAGATGATGGTTTACCTTTAACATCTTCAAAGCATATCGAGCTGTTAAACAGTTTTAAAAACTGGCTTCTTGCTGCCACCAACCCCGTAGAGAATGGTGGAGCAATATTAAAAAATAAGACAGCAAAAACCAAGGTTAATTACATCATCAACTTGATTGATAGTATTTTGCTCAATTCCAAAACACTTAGGCTTTCACAATTCCACTTGAAAAGCATAAGCAAAGACTTTTGGCTATCGCTACTGAAAAATATAGTAATAAACGGTGTCTTTGAGGGCGTTTATCAGGTCAAAACAAAGATATTTAACTTATTGAACAATGAGATAAATACAGTTTCTGATGAAGAGGCTAATGCTTTTGCTAATGACTACCCTTATATTAAAAAACCTTTGTTAAGTGTTGATAAAACGTTTCAATTTACTCAAATTGAACGTATAAAAGCCTGTTTTTGGTTGTACAAGAAAGGTTTCTATGAGCGTCCTTCGGGTGAAAATTCTGTCACAAAAGCACTGCAAGGCAATGGTACTGTGCTTTCTAAACTACTTTTCAGTGATCGTATCATCGCACCAAACCTCCGTTTTCCTAGCTTTCAATATTTCTTCCTAGAAGAAGGAAAGCGCGAGACTGAATATAGAGCGGTTGATAATAAAATAACAGATCAAGGTACGTCAGAAAGAACTATTAAGGAGGTACTTTGGGCTTTAAAGCTAATTAATACAAACTTGGTAAAAGATAACGCCAGTGCCCCTAATGATGAAGCAACAAAAACCTTATTTATTCGACAAATTAATGAACTTATTGATATAAGGAATTGTGGGCGAACACGAACTCTGCATCCTGATGTCGTATTTAGATTAACCCAACAAAGCTTTGATTTTGCAATTGATAATCAAGAAGCTATTTTAGATGCTACCTTAAGTGTTCTGCAACAAGGTGTTCAAAAATCAAGCAAAGCTGACTCTAACCCATTAATGATTCGCAATCACCGTAAAGCTCATATCCCCGAAATTCATGGAAATATGAGTAGTGTAGAGCGTGTGCATTTCTTACGAGGGGAAGCGCTTTCTACACTAGATAATGAAACCATTGAGCAGTTAGGCATTAAACAAATTGTGCTATTTGAACAGTATGATATCACCAAACATCACCGAATCCGAAATAATGAGAGCTTGTCTGAGCTGTATAGAGTGTTAATTGGGGCATTGCAATTTCTTGTGGGTGTTATCTCTACACGTCGAGCAGATGAACTGGTATCACTAAAGCCTTTCGGTAATCTCTCTCCAAATACCAACCCTTTTGATGATGAGAATGAAAGTGCTAACTACTCTTTAAAATTTAAAGCCAAAAAGACAGGTAATGGCGGGAAGATATCAACCAATGCCGAAATAGTAAGACCAATTACACGTTCAATCGCAAAACGTATTTGGCTACTGGAAAACTTTAATCAAAAAGCTATTGCATCAGGGGTGATGAAGGGGAAATCCTTGTCATTATTCAGTACATTAATAATGGCAGAATGCAAACTATCTAAAGGTAACTACAACCAATTTAATAACAACCTCGATGCGCTATGTGACTACTTTGAAACTCCATTAGTAAAGCATGGTAATAATGAATATCGTCGCAATTATGTTCGTCAACACCAACTCCGTCGCTTCTTTGCCTTGCTTTTCTTTTGGCAAAACGGGTTTAAAGGACTAGACAGCCTCCGTTGGATGATGGGGCATAGTGACCTTAGCCACCTATATCATTACATTTCAGAAGGTGAAATGGGGGCAGTATTAAATGGCGTGAAAGCTCAAGTCATAGCAAAGAGCGTTCGTGACAAAGAGGGGGAATATGAAAAACTGAAATCTATCGAAGAATTACAGAAGATTCTAGCTAAAAAGTATCAAACAGATCCAACAGGTCACACGATTTATATTGATACTCTTGAAGGTGCTATAGATAGCGAAGAAGATGAAGGAACAGTACCGACTATTGATCAGCTTCAAAAAGAGCAAGAACTAGAATCAGATATCGAGCAGTTGCTTAAAAATGGCGATATTAGTCTTGAGCCGAACTTCTTTACCATCACCAATGAAGATGGTGACGAAATACAAACATTTAATCTCGCTCTTCAAGTGAGATATGTAGACTAATGGGTAGCGTCATGAAAAAGAATTACGAGCAAAATCAGCAAACTATTATCAATACTAAAACGCTGTTAACCGACATTATCCGCCAACCTTCGGCATTCAAAGATAACGAAGCACTTCTAGCTGCATTAAAAACGCAAGGTAAGTTAGCTAAGTATGTGGACAATGAACGTGACATCTATCCATGCTCTTTAAACACCTTAAAAAGCCTATCAGGCAGCTTGTTAGATAGAGGGTTTATTGAACTTGATGAACTACGAATCAACGCTAGATCTGCGATAGAACGTGCTATTGGTGGCACAGTAAAAACCGATGCAAAAGTTACACTCAATCAAAATTTAGCACTGTTAAAGCAGGAGCTTGCACTAACTCAGCAAAGCAACTTTCTTCTCACTACCATCATTGATGAAATGCGAGGGCAAATGAAAAGCATGGCTGAACAAGATTCGACAGATGAAGAACGGGTACGTAGATATCAATATGCCAATAAAAAGATTGAGGCTCAATTAAGTTACATCTTCGATGGAGAATCTTAAGTATGGCGGTTAAAGTAATAAAAGGCTTTGAACGATGGAGCCACTTAGGACTTGATGGTAGGTTAGATCTGTACAAGCCAAGAAATATGCCTTTTATCACCTATCCCAATGGAATGCCTTGTTACGAAACTAATATGTATATGCGCCATTTGGCTGAAAAAGGATGTAAAGATGGCACGCTTAAAGGTTACGCTAATACTATAATGCACCTTGTTCGTTTTATTGAGAATACACCTGATATTCGATATTTTAGTCAGCTTACCAATGCAACCTTTAGGCTTTTCATACAAAACCTACAAGCAGAAAGACGACCAGACGGAGAGCGTTGTCGTGAAAATAATACAGTAATCGAAATCGGTAAACGTTGCTTAGATTTCCTTAGTTTTATTCAAGAGTTTCATGACTTATCTCTTTTCATTGGCACTGAAAAAAGCAATGCGATTGTCGTTCAAAAGCAAATACACAGTATTGCTATGGAGGGGTCTAAGCATAAAAAGGAAGTCACTTCATTCACCCATAACTGCCTACCTACTAAAGATGCAGTAAAAAAACGCCTTCCTGTGAGTGAAGAAGCTGCATTACAAGTTTGGACATTTGTTCAAAACCAACCTGATAGAGCTAAACGTTTTAGAGATATCGCTTTATATCAACTCATGGAGCAATCAGGTGGTCGAGTGAAAGAGCTTCACCTCATTACGGTTGATGATTACGAAGAAGCAAAGAAAATGTCTGAGCCATCGATAAGGATGCATACGTTGAAAAGACGTGATGAGAAGGTGACTCGATATGTGCCTATTCCACGAACGGTAATGACTGATATCGGTCAATATATGAAATATCGACGTAAGATATTAAGGAAAAAGAAACTTACAGAACATGGCTTTTTGTTTATTTCTACAACCACGGGTAAACAATTCAAAGCTGACTCATGGACTACTTACCTTAACAAGTGGAAGAAAGAATTAGACATTAAAGGTGCGCTACACCCGCACCTTTACCGACATGCTTTTATTACCAATAAGTTAAAAGAAATCATACTTACACATCAAAGTGTTAACAATTCTGATGATTTTAGAAAGCACTTACTGCATACCGAAACGTTTAAGTTACAGCTTCAACAGTGGACAGGACATACAAACACACATTCATTAGATATCTATATCCACTTAGCCTTTGCTGAAATTAATGGCTACACAGAAACATATAACGCAGTGGCATTAAGTAGCTCAGTGAAAGTCATTAAATACCAATTATCGAGAGTGAAAGGTCAAATTAGAAATAATGAATTAACGCTAACGGAGGCAATGCTTCAACTCGACGGAATGATTGAAGCATTCGAGGATGATATAGAACGATGCTGTAGGCAGATATAATAGTTTGATCAGAAATCGGACTTTCTTGGCAGATAGTCAATCAGAATATTTCATAATGTTTGTACGGTTTTGTGGTGGTTTTTAGCTCAAGAGCCTTTCAGAGAGACAATAAAGATTTAACGTTCTATAACACGTTTCTGGACATTTTCATGTTACGAACGCTATCCGCATGGATCCGACTCGAATGATAAATCATATGGAAAGCTCTATATCCGAGAGCAATTTTGGAGAACCACTACAGTAATGAATAGCTATCGGGTATTGTATTTGGTTAGGTGTATGTGACGTTTGTTACTGATGGAGGTTAATCTCTCCCATCAGATTGTCAGTATACCTTTGAATTAAAAAATTATTATCACTAATGATAAGTGCGAGGCGTTTGTCGTATTCGGGAATTATATCTAGTTAGCTCTACGTGATGGATAGCTATCAATGACATAGGAATAGTGTCCACCTCTTCGTATATGACTGTTAAAACACTGTAGAAAAACAAAGAGTAATCCAACCTACGGTAAGATCTCTCCTCAATATAGATTAATTCCAGTGAATTTAATAAAATTGCACTAATCTAAATTTAAGTACTATTAATCAACACCTTAATAAGTGTTCGTTATGTTGGAGATGTTCAACTTTACATGCTATAAATACTGTATTAATAAACAGTTTAGGGTGTGAGTTATGACAGATTTCGAACGAATTCTCATGTTCTTCAAGTTGATGTTGAGGTATTTAAAAATACACTTGCGAAAAGGCTGGTAGATGGTTCCTTTGATGATGACCCTGTAAGGATCGTACTTAGCATAACTGCTACCGATCTATCTGAGGTACAGCGACATGGTAGTTAAGTTCGATGCAAATAAAACTGTTGTAAATAAAGCTATTAGGGCACTACTTGCGCACTGGCAGTGCTCTGAAAGAACAGCAAAGCTGCTGCTGGGTAACGAGCGAGAAAGAGAGTTACGAATACAGCAGTTACTCTCAATCCATAAAGCTCTAAGGGTTTTATACCCTAAGAATCCTGAACTTCTTTATGGCTGGATAAATATGAGAAACTCAGACTTTGGCGGTCGAACACCTATCGATTTGATGACTAGTGGTGGTGAAGGCATGAATATTGTCTTAAAACGTCTGAATTCATCTATCCAACGTTGACGTATGAAAAATAGACTGAGGGATACCAGCTCAAGAGTCTGCCTGTTGACTAAATTAACATGGAATTCCACGCGAGGGTTGGTGTTATGAACATAGTAAAAGATAGTGGTTCTAGCCCGAGATCTCTAGCTATGATTGGATTTAAAGCGGCTGATAACATCCTTTCATCATGGGGGTGCACTGCACAGCAGAGCCAGAATATACTTAAGTTATCTAAGTCGTCATATCACAAGTTTAAGGTGGCCCCTGAGACTACTAAATTGAACGATGAGCAATTTGAGAGGGTAAGCTATATACTGAACATGCATCAAGCACTACATATTGTGTTCAGCACCCCTGCGAACATAAGTGGTTTTATGAGCATGAAGAACAACAATGACTACTTTGCTGGTCGCACACCGCTTGAGATTATCGAGTCAGGTAAATTGGCCGACTTGTACGAGGTTGCTCGACGTATTGATGGATTATGGCGATAAATGATGACCCGTAAGAAGTGAAAAGATATCGTCTGATTAATATCAAGTACTCCGACACCGCCTTATTCAATGCCGTGTCCAGTCCTGAAGAATTTGAATACTCTATATCATCCTAACTATGACCAACCCGCGATTACATGATGAAGTAGGTAATCCCTTTTAATTGTGAACGCGATAGAAATTATGCAGTTGCCCCGTTTACACACATTAATCCCAAAGGAAGTCGATTCAATGATGGTTTTGGGGGAACACCATATGTTGTTTCAAATGACCAGACAGCCGCATTAGAAATTAAACACTATCAGCAACAGTATTAGCTGAACTCTGATTGCTATATGGCGTCGTAGTTGCTCACCGTTCCACTACAAAGTAGCTTGGTAGTAAGGGCACGACAAAGTTCCTTCGTATTCAGATGTTAGCAGAGAGCGTGCTGGCACATCTCTGGATACGCCTCGTTTTGTAAGTGATAAATCCAGAATAACAACCTTTCTCTTTTTGACATGTTGGTCTACATTTTGTTACCTATATGGTAACAAAATGTAGACCTGTGGCGTGGTATATCTATTGTGTGGGAAGACGCTAAAGTTTGAAACTAACGCTAACTTTGGCAATGTGGTGAGAGATCGATCAAGCTGCCTCATTCTTGGACAGAAATGCGCTTAAGTCCCCAATCTAAAGACCGTGACTCAGATTAGTTTTCGTGAGACACAATCGTGCAGTGAACAACAAATTCCTAATTTAGTTTTAAGCTGGTTTTCGGCATTTAGCAGCTACAGCCCCTCATTAGCTTGTTTAATCTCGTCAATTAAGAAGTATTTGCATCTACTTCTGTAGATGAAGAGTTTTATATGCAATATATTGACCTTTATCCTGTGGTACTCCTGACTTTTTGGATAGTATTGGCAACATACTATTCTCAAAACTAAAAGTCATAGCTCATA
>PJEL010000150.1_pt1 | contig 81291 bp, 87 predicted proteins | sample 1853271 | NCBI WGS metagenome assembly PJEL01 (sample SAMN08108733, study PRJNA415343) | Invertebrate metagenome, whole genome shotgun sequencing project. | host: Globobulimina | place: Sweden: Gullmar Fjord | collected 2015-08
AATCACTAGCTCAGCAGGTGGATCGCAGCCTTGCCAAGGTTGAGGTCACGCCTAAGCCTTGAAAATCGGGAGCCTCGTGTGTCGCTCCAAATTGAAAAGCCCAATCAGAAATGATTGGGCTTTTTGACGTTTGTAGCATATAAAAAGAGTCTCAACGCGTTATCTCAACAATCATTAGTTCAGCTGGTGGATCGCAGCCTTGCCAAGGTTGAGGTCACGCCTAAGCCTTGAAGATCGGGAGCCTCGTGTGTCGCTCCAAATTCAAAGCCTTCTTTATTACTCTCTAATTACTTTCTTGAACTGAATCGTTCTATACGAGTCTATTGTCTTATATCTTAGTTATCTCATACTGGGGGGCGATTAAGGTAACTTGGGTATTACTTACTACTGGGAAGAATGAGCTTTGAACTATAAAAGAATAATCAATATTGTTGTAGTAAGCATACTATTAGCAGGGTGTAGCTCGTCGAAGCAAAACGACTTAATGGCAATGAATCGTCTTGCTAAACAGCATGCTCAAACGATTAATGACGCGAAGCATGTCGCCATGAAAGAGGGCGTTGAAATAGTAGAAGCTTATGCTATTGGTCCAACCGTTGTTGTTACCTTGCAGGGGAACGATCTTGATGGATTAAAGAGCTGGATTCGACCAACATTTTGCCAGCAGCCTAAAATAAAGCCACTTCTAGAACAAGGGCTGCAGTATGTATTTAGAGATCAAAATGGTGAAGAATATCTTGTTGATAAAACGAGTTGCTAAGGAGTTGCGTTAGTAATGCCTGAGGATCATAAACGAGGAAAGTAAAGATTCACTTTCCTCGTTTTACGAATTTGAAGGCGATTATTTCATGAAGCAGCTTTTTGCATACTCAGTCGCTTCGTTTGCCGTCCAGTCACCTTTTGGCTTGTCTTTCATTTCTTTACACCAATCTTCGCTGCCAACTTCCGGTGCACAAGCAGATAACACAAAAACCGCTGTCATTAGTACAAGAAATTTTTTCATCGCTTTTCCTTCAATTCATTAGTAGAAACTTACCTGTATACCCAAGTTACCCCAAGGTACTCGTTGAGGTCACTCTGAATCCTGCACCTTGAGGTGACTTGGGTATGAGCGTCTCATTGATTACTTGTGTATTCAAATGATAAATTATTAATATAGATAAAAGCGTTTTTTATTATATGACTTGATTAACAATAGACTTGTTGTGAAGCCATTTTAGAAAATTGCGTTTTTAATCTATTGTTATAACGTGCTGCCAGTGTTTTGATATTGTTAATTTTATAAGCAAGGATTCGCGATGAAATTGAACTGCGATATGGGTGAAAGTTATGGTCCGTGGCAAATGGGTAATGATGAAAAGGTTATGCCATTTATCGATATGGCAAATATTGCCTGCGGTTTTCATGCTTCCGATCCTGATATTATGGCGCAAACCGTTGAGTGGGCAACCACCTACCAAGTACAAATAGGCGCTCACCCCGGTTACGATGACAAGCTTGGTTTTGGACGACGTAGCATTCCTCATGCACCATCATCAATAACCCATTTAATTGCCTATCAGGTGGGGGCGTTAGATGCGATTTGTCGGCTGCACAATAACAAGGTGTCTTATGTTAAGCCGCATGGTGCTTTATATAATGACATGATGGCAAATCGTGATATTTTCGAATCGATAGTAAAAGCTATCTCAGGTTTGAATGTTGATCGAATCAAAGGTGCGCCTTCTAATGCACTTAAATTGATGATTTTAGCGCGAGCTGATAATTCGGATTATCAAGAAATAGCGAAGCAATATCACGTTGAGTTGTTGGAAGAAGCCTTTGCTGATCGCGCATATAACTCTGATGGATCTTTGGTCTCACGCGCACAAATTGGGGCGGTTCACCACAGCCCAGAAAGAATTAGACTGCAAGTTATTCAATTATCTCAAGGTTATGTTGTTACGGTTGATGGGAAGCGAGTGGCAATCAATGCCGACACAGTGTGCGTACATGGCGATAATGAAGTTTCAATCGCGACTATTGCTGAATTGAATCAGGTGCTTAACCCATGATAAGGATTGAGCAAGTATCTGAAACCTGCTTGATCATTTACTTAGGTGATCAAATAGATCTGCAATTAACTCAGGTGATCGCACAATTAGCCAATTACCTAGAAAAGTATTTTTCAGAACAGTTGATTGATATTACGCCTTCCTATACGTCAATTTTGATCCAGTATCATCCTTTAAAGATCAACTTTAAAACAATCCAAGCCAGTGTATTAGCTTGGGCGAGTAAAGAATTAAAGTCGAGAAAAAATCATAGACTAAACAGAGACGATCAATACATAGCCTGTCGTAGTAAAACCATTACGCTTCCGGTGTATTATGATGTAAGCGTAGGGCCTGATTTAGCGTCGTTAGCCAAAGAAAAAAACCTTTCGATAGAACAAGTTATTAGTTTGCATCAGCAAAAAACGTATACAGTTTGTGCGATTGGCTTTGCCCCTGGTTTTGCTTTTCTTGCATCTGTAGACAATATGATAGCGACTCCTAGGCATGCAGAACCCCGTCTAAAAATCCCCGCAGGCAGTGTTGGCATTGCCGATCAACAAACCGCAGTGTACCCAGATGATTCTCCCGGAGGTTGGCAAATTATTGGTAACTGCCCTCAGCAATTATTCTCACCGAATACAGATCCCATTTCACCATTTGCAGTAGGGGATAAAGTGACCTTTGAAGCGATTGACCGTCAAACATTTTTAGATCTTGGAGGGGAAATATGGCCGCATTGGAAGTAGTACGTGCTGGTATGTTAACTCTACTGCAAGATTCGGGAAGATTAGGTTTTGCGCAGTTAGGTTTAAGCCAAGGCGGCGCATTAGATATGCATGCATATTGCTGGGCTAACTATTTGTTGGGTAATGATATGTCATGCTCGCAACTGGAAATGACTTTAGGGCAAGTCAGTTTCAAATCAGATCACGATATTGTATGCGCGATCACTGGGGCAGATGCCGCTGCCACTATTGATGGTATCCCTGTTAAACCTTGGCAAACATTTTGTTTGAGTAAAGGATCGTTGTTAGCATTTAATTACCCTAGAAAAGGGCTGCGCACGTATTTAGCCGTAAAGGGGGGATTTCAATGTAAACCGATGATGGACAGTGTTTCTACTGTTGTTCGAAATAAAGTTGGGGGAATTGATGGTGGACGAGCATTACTTGTAGGTGATAAGTTGCCAATGGTTCTTCCATCTTTAAAAAGTGAATCTCATGTTAGGTATGCGCACAAAGCGTTATACGTCGCGCCGCGTTTTATTCCGGATTATGAAGCTCCATTAACGCTTAGAGTGATTGAATCGTATCAACATACATTGTTTTCTGAACACGATAAGGCAAGGTTTTATTCTAATTCCTACCGCGTAAGCCCGCAGTGCGATCGCATGGGATGTCGCCTTGATGGACCTAATTTGAATACAGCAGTAAATGGCATTATTTCTGAAGGCATTGCGTATGGCGCAATACAAATTCCACCTAATGGACTACCTATTATCTTATTCAATGATCGGCAGACATTGGGGGGATACCCTAAGTTGGGCTGTGTTGCACGGATTGATATGGCCAAGCTTGCCCAAGCCGCTCCCGGTAAAGAGGTACAGTTCTTGCGTGGTAATATAGAAGAACTACAGCAAGAGTGGATACAGTTTTCGCGATATTTTGGCTTGCCGTATTAGGGGCAACAAACATTAGGACATAAGCTTTATGTATATTTTTGGTTATGGCAGTTTGATTAACAATCATTCACGTCAATTAACGGGTCAAACGGGTAAAGCGATTCCTGCGGTGATACAGGGTTTACAGCGTTCTTGGGGAAAAGTTGATGGTAGCTATAAAATAGCGCCGTTAGTGGCAAGAGTCGGTGAAGGGCACTGTAATGGCGTGTTGGTTGCGGTTGATGACATTACCTTACAAGAATTTGATCGTAGAGAAAAAGGCTATCATCGTGTGCGTGTAAACCTTGATAGCATTGTGTGTGTTAGTGATGAATGTATCTTGGAAGTAGATGAAACCGTTTGGGTGTACGTTAAAGATGATACTGAAGCACCTTGCGAGCATCAACCAATTGTACAGACCTATGTCGATACAGTATTGGCTGGCTGTTTATCGATCTCGGAGTCATTTGCTAAAACATTTGTGGAAACCACTCATGGCTGGCATCATCCGTTGGAAAATGATCGCCATAACCCTAAATACGGCAAGTTAGCAGGGGTGCTTGATGAGCATTTATACACAATAGACACGTTGATTCAACAAGTTAGACTGCCGTTAAAGTAGAGCATCGTAACGTCTTAATGTAGTCATACCTTAATTTAGTAAATAGAGTAGAGAGTAAATGGCAAAACCGAACAAAAAAGGCCCAACCAAAACCGTTGATATATTGTGTGCTGGCTGTAAAACGCAATTGTTTAAATATCGAAAAGGCGGGAAAGGTGCATTAGTAAAATGTTTTAAAGAACGTATAACGAAAGATTTTACCAATGAACCATGTATTTGCCCTCAGTGTAAGGTGCAATTTGCCCGTGATACCTTAGTACGAGGAACGCCTGCATATAAAATGATTGGTGGTAAAGTAACCGCCAAATAACGGCTAGCAGAGTAAGATTGGTGCTAATAGGGTGATCTTATGTTGTGCTCTGTGAGATCGTATTTTAGAGTCTTACTGTGTTTGTGGTATGAACGGCTGAGAGACAACCTTCACTGGTGGACAGACTACTTTCTTTGAATTTAATGTTGTTTTTAAGTCGAGAATTTTACGTTTATACGTTCCGAGTACCAGTTGATAATCTAACTCTGGTGCAAACCAGAGAAATAGTTTTCGGTCACTTTTTCTTGTTTGCTCAACACGAATTGCCTTCAGTTTGCCAAAGTTCGTATTAATCGTTTCTTGTCCTTTTACTTCAAAATAATAATGATTTACTTCATCGGCATCTTGTAATAAAAAATCAAATTTCTTCTCGCCATTGATAACATTTAAACGCATTTGACTAGCCAGTGCATCAGCATCCAGTAATGGCATTGAATCATCTGAAAATGTCATTATTTTACCGTTAGAATCGACGGATGATTTACTGGCATTATCGCTAAATTTAGCCGTGAACTTTCCGGAAATTAGGCCTTTTACATCCCGATCAAACGACTGTGAGATGAAGCTATTTTTTTTTGCAGACCAGTTATAAGATGAGTGCTGCTTCAGGGATGACTTTGTCACCAATACATCTATATTGCTATAGGTGTAAACATTAACGTTGTTATTTTGCCAATTAATTTGTCGTTCAAACGTACCGATTTTGGCACCATGAAAAAAAACGTTATACGTCAGTATCTTCTTACATTGGTGATATTTTTTAGGTAATTCCGTAGCTGGTAGTAATGATGAAAAGCTCATCAGTAAAGCTGTTATAGATAAGTAAGTGCTCTTCATACTGCCTCCAGTTTCTGCTGATATCCCAACTAAGAATAACTCATCATAGTAAAACGTTAGCATTTAGCGCTGGTTATCGCAAAATCAAGTGAGATTAGTAAGAGGCAGAAAATGAATCAAGCTGTCAGCATAAGTAGTCAGGTAACACTATTTTTTGCACCAATAATGGACTTGTTTGTCTTTTTAGTATGATATAAAACATAGTGGCGGCATGATTGGCAAGTATATTTGAAGTAATGAGTTCTTGTTAGATTTCGTTCAAATAAAATAAGTTAGATTTTAATTTATTAGCCTGAGCAAAACTGAAAATTAGGAAAAACATATTGTTGAAGCTAATTTCATCGCTGTTTTTTTGCGTTTAAATTCCTTGAAAAAATATATACCCAAGTTACCTCAAGATGCTCATTTCAGCGAGAATTTGTTGGGCTCTAGGCAAGGCACTTATTTATAGACCTAGCGTGCTACGTTGAAAATAAGTAACGGCTCATAAATTGAGCCGCTATTACGTTTTATTATGCTTATTTATTTTAGTAGTCGCTTAAGGATTTTTCCTGTTGCAGTCATTGGCAACGATTCTAGTATTTCAACCTGACGAGGGTACTTATAATCAGCTAAACGTTCTTTACCCCAGTTAACCAATTCTTTAGGTGCTACTTTTCTATCCTCTTTTAGCACCACGAATGCTTTAACTTCTTCACCGTATGTTTTATGTGGTACACCAATAACGGCAATTAGGTGTACGTCTGGGTGTGTCATGAAGGTTTCTTCAATATCGCGAGGATAGATATTGAAACCACCACGTATTATGACCTCTTTTAAGCGATCGACAACAAACACATAACCTTCATCATCAATACGAGCAATGTCACCCGTATGAAGCCAACCATTCACAATCGTTTTAGCCGTTTCTTCAGGCTTCTTATAATAGCCTTTCATTACGTTATGTCCGCGAATAAGAAGTTCTCCCTCTTTACCTTGCGCGACCTCTACGCCATCTTTATCAACCACCTTCATCGTTACGCCTGGCAATGGTTGTCCGATGCTTCCGGGTTTACGTTTATATTCAAGTAAGTTGAATGCAGCAACAGGTGATGATTCTGATAAGCCATAACCTTCAATAACTGGAACATTTAATATTTCTTCGAAGCGTTTTAATATTTCAACTGGCATTGAAGCACCACCTGAAATAGCAACTTTCATATTCTTTGCAATTTCACTGGTATATTCACTGCCATGCTTCTCAGTAAACGCGAGTAAGCCGATATACATAGTAGGTACACCAGCAAAGTGCGTGACTTTATGCGTGTACATCTGTTGCATGACCGTTTTAGGCACAAAGCGTGGAATTAACACTAAGGCACTGCCTACAAGCACTGAGGTATTAAGTATTAGAGACTGACCAAAGGTATGAAACAGAGGGAGAACCGCAATACTCACATCGGTGCCTTTTTGGTTGGTTAACGCTTGGCAGGCTTGCGCATTACACAGCATGTTACTTTGGCTTAATTCAGCCCCTTTAGCATGGCCTGTTGTACCAGAGGTGTATAAGATGACACAGCTATCTTCTGCTTTACGGTACACAGCATCAAAATGGGTCTCTGATGATGCTAGCCACGTGTTAAAAGCATGAGTGCCTTCAGGCAAGGCTTCTTGATTATTTTCTGCTTCAATCATGATGAAATGTTTACAGCTGTTAGCTTGCAGGAATCCCGCATGACCAAATTGACCTGTTGGTAACGCACTATTTCCTTGGTAACAAATCAGTGCGATAGCATCTGAATCATCAAGGTGGTAGGCAACCTCAGCTCCCTTTAGCATAATATTTAAAGGGACAGTTACAGCGCCTACTTTTTGAATTGCATAATAACTAATGACAAAAGCCGGCATGTTTGGGCAAGATAGCGCCACTTTATCATCAGGTTTGATACCTAATTTAACGAGCTGATTAGCCACTTGGTTAACCATACGATTAAGTTCTTGGTAGTTAATTTTATGTTCTTGAAAAATCAACGCAGTGTTTGTAGGGCAAAAGCTCGCATTACGCTCTAAATTAGTCGCTAAGTTATACATGATTATGTTTATCTTTTTTATGAAGCTGCTTTTCGTCTAATTATGTGGCACTAACCGTTTTGATAAGCGCAAATGTTAACGAGTAAGCAAGCGTATTATTTAGGTATGATTTTATTTTACGATCTTTGCAATTTTTTGTGCATAAAAAAATACCAAAGTGTAAAAAAGAAGGGCATTTAAAAATCCTTTTTAAGGTGAAGGCGTAGAGAGACTGTATGAAAAAGTGGCCAGTAATGCCTATGAGTGTAGTGGTATTTACTGTAGGTATAATGTCATTTCTTATGATGAAATAAAAAGTTAATTAAAATAAATAAATTAATTAACATATATAAATCATTAGCTTACTTTTAAATGTTTTATATCTCTTTTGTGTTAGCGTGTGTTTTTGTCAATAAGTGCCTGTTTTTTTTGTGAAAAATAAAATATCGCCTTACTAAATAGATGTGACATTTTAAAGTCACAAATTTGACGATTTAGGGTGAGGGTTCTATTTTTATTGAGGTTTAACTGAGAGGAGGAATCAAAAAATGAAAAGAATGAACTCGTCGTATCGTTTACAGGTAATAAAAGAAGTAATGACACGGCGACGGCTTACTGAACAAAATGATCCTATGGCTAATCATATCTCTCAGTTGCTAGATTCTCATGCACATGATGAAGTAGTCAAAGACGTTCCTCAATTTAGCGGAAGTCATTTTGATGAGAATGTTGGTGGCTGGATCAGTAATACGTGGGATTTAAAATAAAATAATTCAATGTATCTAGTTGGCTATGTAGAGATAGGGGCGATAGTGGAATACGCTAAACGCCCTTATTAGTATTCGCAATGATGACGAAACTAGATTGGCATTATATGAGCGTTTTCTCACAGAGAACTGGCACAATATCGGTGACTGATGTAAATTGCTTCCGTCAATGTTTTGTTAGGTCGATGAATGAACTACGTAGAGTTAGATAAGTATTCTCGCAAGTGGATTTTTACCCACGCATCTATGCCAGTCGCAGCTGATGATTTGGAAGAAATTAAGCCGTTTACCCAAGCGCGCTCTTCACAAATTTGGTCGGAGCATATCAGTAAACATAGCCCTGATGCTGATCACTTCGAAAAAGGTGATTGGGCCTCGAATGAAAAAATCTGGAGTGAAGATACTGATTGGCAAACGGAGTGGGATAGTGATGACGCCACTTTGCCCAACGAAGTGCTAGAGTTCATCGACTGGGAAGATAATACAACGGTCTTCTTTTGTTATGAAAAATACAATGTAATTGAGACCAAATGGGGCGTATTTAAACGTAATTGGAAGAATTTCTTATTCTTTGATGACGGCCCTATACTGATTGGTCGTAAGAAAAAACAAGTATTATGGTTTAACTCGAATGGTACGTTTAAATCTGGCCTTCGAGAGTAGATAGCATCATTATAATATCTACATAGCCATTATGTAGATATATAAACAGCCTTTCAGATTATTATTTGTAATAATCTGAAATCGGCTTTATTCATATTTTTATATCTCTATATTTTCCATTAGTTCTTCGATTTTTTTTCCTCCGATTTTTAGATTTTTATGCGATGAATGAATAGAAGCACCTGAGCTAATGAGTGGTTGATTTAGCGGTTCTCCAAGCACAACAAATAAACGTGTGCCAATGTCACTTGTTTTTATTTCTAAGGCGTGCGAACTCAAATCTAATATTGCCATTTGATTGGGTTGTAGCTGATTTCCACTAATATATGCTTTACCCGAACGTAAATAGATAAAGCCAGCAGTCAGGTTACTCTTAGGTTGGAATGTCCACGTACCATAAGGGGAGATAATAATATCAAGGTAAACAATATCAATACTATAGCTAACGGGACTATTTATTCCTTTGTAACTTCCAACAAGTATTTTGGTGGTTGAGTCGGCTTCTTCGACAAGGGGAAGTATTGCGGTTTTGTAATTGATACTAGAGGCGGTTTCCATTTCCGCATTGCCTGCGGGTAATGCCGTCCATAGCTGAAACGTTTCCACTACACCATTTACTGGGGTTAATGTATCTTTGTGTACGATACCGCTTCCCGTGGTCATCACATGCACGTCACCCCCTTCTAGCGTCGCATGACAGCCAGAAGAGTCGACATGTTTTACTTTGCCTACAACAGAGTAACTTATCGTATCGACGCCAGAGTGCCCATGAAAATTTAGCCCAACAGGCTTCACTTTATTTTTGGCTGCAAAATGATCCCACAGTACAAATGGATCGACTTCTGCGATATTACCTGCATCGATATATGCAGTCATTGCCCCTGCTTTTAATCCGTATCGGATTGTTATTATCTTTCTTGTTTTATTCATAGCTAAACCCAAATAAGGTTCAATAGTTAAATCATAGACCTTGAGCCCAAAAGAAACCTAAAATTTACAGGTAATTTTAAGAGAGGGGGATGTATGAAGGGGGTGCTGCATAGTTGAGTAAACATATTTTATATCAGTATGTTATGTTCTGTGTTGGCGTTGTTTGTCTAGATTTGTATTATTGTAATGATGCTAACGAAACAAAGCTCTCGCGCATTATTATGAGTAAGCGGAGAGCTTTTTATTTGTATCAAATAGGCTAATATCGGTTATTGCATCCACATCCGAGCAGTTTGCGCTGGGATGGTTAAGTTGTGGTTTTGTGAAGTAATGGTTTCACTGCTGCCACTGAGCACATCAATGTAGGGTTGATACCAGTTAAACTCGTAGCGATAAGTGTCGACGGTGTAACTGCGAGCTTCGCTACATTTGTTGATGGCTACTAACCCTGCTTTATCTCGTTTAAAGATCAGCAGGCATTTATCGCTGTACACGGTCTCCATCGTTTTGCCTTGCATCACGTTGTGAAAGCGAATCATGCTTATCATATCAGCGTTATTCCACACATCGCGCCAACGACCATTGTCTTTATCTTCTTCAGGTTTAAGCGCATCACTATAGATGAGAGGGGTACCGCCGTTTTTACCCAGAATATAGGCGTAAGCGAGTTTTTCGTTAACCGGATTCATGATCTGGTACCGGAAGCCGTCATTAGTCGGAATATCGTGGGTAATGGTAAAAGTGATGGCACGATCATTTGCTAGCGCTTGCCCATATGCCTGCGGATCATGCAATTGACTCATGCTGCCATTGTAAGAAAAAGCATTTCGAATAGAAGAAAATAGCGGGAAATCATAAGCGCCATGATCTGTATTATTCAGATAAGGCTGTAAGAAAACATCGTAATCGTTAGTACCTTTTCCACCGTTGGTGATCACCTCACCAAATACATGCATACCGGCTGTGATTTCAGGAGTGAAAACTTGATTTATTTGGTATTCGCTCATGTGTTTTACCGCATCAACACGAAACCCTTTAATACCCATGGTTTTCAATGCTTGCAAGTATAAACGCTGTTGACTCACCACCCAATTATTAGGGTCTAAATCTGGTAAACCAACGTCACCATTATCTCCGCATAAACGCCAATACTGCACGTGTCCCGGATTTCCCCAGTCGGTGATACATCCGGCAGGGTGGAAATCATTGGCAGAGAAATTGCCTTGGGTCAGATCCCCAAACAATTTCTGTTTGTTCATGTAATCCATGTTTTGGCTGTACTGCGTCAACAGATCACTGCCAGGGTAATTGAGGTCGTTACGTTTCCAGCTCTCGTTCGCCATGTGATTGAGCACGATGTCGGCATAGACTTCAACACCTTCAGCTTTAAGGGCGGCAATCAGTGTTTGTAAATCCTCTTTGTTACCGACAGGTGAGTCGATTAAGCGAATGTCTTGCGGCTGGTATCGTGCCCACCATTCATCGCCAGATGATTTCAATGGGGGGGAAATAAGCACTTTTTTATAACCAGCTTGTGCAATGTTTTTGGCTTGTAGTGTGATGTCGCTGTATGGCCAGTTAAATGCATGCAAAATGGTATCGGCTTGCACTGAAGTGGCAAAGAAACTGCTACCTATGATTGCGGTGGTAAGTATAGAGTTGCGTACAAAGGATGTTCCTAATGTTACTGTCATTATTGTTATGCCTTATTAAAAAATAGGATCTACATAAGGGAAGTGGGATTGAGTTTATTGTTATTGGTATGTTTAATAGGTTACCTATGAGTAGGCTGAATGTTTTCTAGTTAATTTATTCTTTGGAATCAATGTTGTTGATTGTAGTGCTGACTTTTTGAAGAATGTGATTGAGCAAACAATTTATAAGGTGGTGGAGTGTGTAATTGCGGCTATCTGAATGACGATTACTATAAAGATAGGTAAGATGGCATAAGATCAATGACTTATCGATAAGGCTATCTCGTGTTTTATAGCACCAAGACTTCTATTTACGTTGTATGGCTACTCCGTTTTCTTTTTTTGTTTTCTTCTTCTAGTTATGCAGTATCAGTAAGCAATGACAGTATTCCACTGGATAATAAACCCCTGCCGGAAAATTCTGTATATGAAGGTTTGCTACATGCAGATCTTGCACAAAAAGACATAATACCTGAAGGAATCGTGGGTTCAGTTTGTGTTATTCGTCATGACGATAAAATTGTGATGTTGTCGGAAGTTATTACCAAAAAGCTATCGTTACCTGGTGGATATATTGATCCCGAGAATACGGCAGAAGAAGCCGCTGTTCGTGAAGCGCTAGAAGAAACGGGGCTGGTGGTTTCTATTGATAAATTACTGCAATACCGTGGACGTGCCGCTATATACAGTTGTGTGACTGATACGCCTATTTTAGTGTCTTCACAGGTTGATCATCGAAATTATACGGTTGTAGCCTCGTGGTTTGCAGAGCACTTTGGCAAAGAAGTAAAACGGGTTTATTTGATCGACCCCGACAAAGTGAATAGTGATGAGTATCGATACCCTGATGATACAAAGCTATTGGCTAAGTGGATTAAGAATACGCCAAATAGTGAGATAACAGTCTATTCTGATTTGAGTGATAAAGTGAATGCCTTACACCGCTTTGAATTAACGTTAATGAATGACTTTCAGCAATGGGTTAAATCACAATCAAATACTGTTAAATCATTGTTTGATGTAACGATGACAGTCGTTAATTTACCTGGAGAAGCGTATTTCCTTTTATTTGTCACCATAGTGGTTATTGCTCTTTATGGACCAATGGCCTTATTGCAGCTATTAGTGATGTTAATTGGCGTTATATTTATATCTTCTTTGCTAAAGTATGGTATTGCCTCCCCAAGACCTTTTTACATTGTGCCGGAATTACAGCAAGAGAATGCTTATGGCTTTAGTTTTCCTAGTGGACATACACTAATGGCGACTGTGTTATGGGGTATGCTGTGGTGCTTTGTGCGCGAGAAATACAGTGTTGCAAAAAGGCCAAAGAATAGCTTATTGTTTTCACTCTTTATTGTGCTGATGATCATTGGTCAAGCTATTGCTAGAGTATGGTATGGCGTACATTATATGAGTGATACGATCGCCAGTATAACTCTGGGTATTGTGATTGTTATTCTATGGCGTAAATGGCATCACTCAACGGAAATACCATTAAAAAATAGTATTGTCAGTAAATGGTTTTGGTTGGGTACAACGATCTTTGTTGGTGTTATTGCTAGTGTTGTTCAATTACCAGATCATGTTTATTTATTCTCTGCACTATTAGCCATTTTCTTAAGCATAGAATTTGTACCTAAAAACTCGCTTAGGCTATCGGTGTTTAACCGTTGTGTAACTGCATTAATAACGTTGATTGGTATTGTGGTAATTGGTTACTTTGTTTCGTCTCTTGCACACAGTTCTACGGTTAGCTTGATTGTCGTTGCGATAAATTCTATCGGGTCTTTTGTGGCAGTAGGTTGGATGGTGATCGTTCCCTCTCTGTTGTATAAAAAGTTGGCAAATAAAGCGTGTTTTTTAAAAGCCAAATTCGATTAACGCTGGCCTTAGTGATTTCACGTTGAGCTTGGTCACACTTTTTTTAAGATAAAGAGTGATGTAAAGTGGTTTATTTCTATTTTGAAAATATAACAAGCCAGTCTTCGTAGGATACGATAAAGATACTGGAGAGGGAGAGCAATGTTACCTGTATTGACATATCAGAATAGTATCGACGACGTCGTACTGTCTTATCTGACTGAATTAGAATCTGCTGGATTCACCGGCGATATTGAAAAAAGTTACGCGAGCCGTCTTGCCGTCGCTACCGACAATAGTGTTTATCAACTATTACCACAAGCCGTTGTGCTTCCTCATTCAGTGAATGACTTATCCCTAATAGGTCAACTTGGTCAAAAAGAGGCGTATAAAAAAGTAACGTTTTCACCGCGCGGTGGTGGTACAGGTACCAATGGCCAATCATTAACACCGGGTATCATTGTTGATTTATCTCGGCATATGAACCAAATCCTTGAAGTGAATGCTGAAGAAGGATGGGTAAGAGTTCAAACAGGTACAATTAAAGACCAATTGAATGATGCTCTACGTCCTTACGGTTTCTTTTTTTCGCCCGACTTATCAACCAGTAATCGTGCCACCATTGGCGGTATGATCAGTACCGATGCATCAGGGCAGGGGTCGTTAAAGTACGGTAAAACATCGGATCATGTATTAGCACTGAAAGCCGTATTGGTCGATGGTTCAATATTAGATACCGAGCCGCTAGACAGGAAAGCAGTGGCTCGTTGTGCGAATGAAGCCAGCTTTGTTGGTAATGCGATTAGCACTTCATCTACGGTATGCCGCGAAAAGCGCCAGCAGATTGTCGATAAATTCCCCCCGCTAAATCGTTTTTTAACGGGTTATGATCTTAAAAACGTGTTTGATGAAAACGTTGAAACATTCGATATTGCCCGTCTTTTATGTGGTGCTGAAGGGTCGTTAGCCTTTGTTGCTGAAGCAAAACTCAATATTACCCCTATTCCTAAGTCTCGTACTTTAGTCAACATTAAGTACGATAGCTTCGATTCTGCATTGCGTAGCGCCCCAATGATGGTTGAGGCTCAAGCGCTATCGGTGGAGACTGTCGATTCACGCGTTTTGAATTTTGCTAAACAAGATATTGTTTGGAATACCGTCAGCGATTTACTCACCGATGTACCGGGTAAAGAAATGCTGGGTATTAATATGGTGGAATTTGCCAATAATGACCCTGAAGAAAACCACCGCCAAGTTACTGATTTATGCGCCAAATTAGATACTCTTATCGAGCAGCAGAAAGACGGTTTAATTGGTTATCAAGTATGTGATGAACTGGCAAGCATTCAAAAAATTTACACCATGCGTAAAAAAGCGGTGGGTTTATTGGGTGCAGTACAAGGCAATAAAAAGCCGATTGCTTTCGCAGAAGATACTTGCGTGCCACCTGAAAATTTAGCCGATTTTATTGTTGAATTTCGTCAACTTCTAGACGATAAAAAACTTGATTATGGCATGTTTGGTCACGTTGATGCTGGTGTGTTACACGTTCGACCAGCATTAGATATGTGCGATCCTGAGCAAGAACGCACCATGAAAGAAATTTCAGACCAAGTTGTTGCTTTAGTCGCGAAATATGGTGGCTTAATGTGGGGGGAACACGGTAAAGGTTTCCGCTCTGAGTATGGCCCTGCATTTTTTGGCGACGAGCTATTTACTGAATTACGTCGGATTAAAGCGGCATTTGACCCTGATAATCGCATGAATCCAGGTAAAATTTGTACGCCGTTAGGTAGCAGCGATGAGTTAGTCAAAGTTGATGGTGTTAAACGGGGTTTCTACGACCGTCAGATTCCAGTAACAACGCGTGATAGCTTTAAACAAGCGATGGAATGCAACGGTAACGGTTTGTGTTTTAATTACGACACAAGCTCTCCTATGTGTCCGTCGATGAAAATCACTGCAGATCGCCGTCATTCGCCAAAAGGTCGTGCGGGGCTAGTACGTGAATGGTTACGCCAGCTAGCCGAACAAGGTATTAATGCGGATGAGTTGGAGCAGAAGCTGCTCACCACGACACCCACGGTAAAGCAGATTATAGATCGCCTGAAAAACACCTATGGTTCACACAAGAATGATTACGATTATTCTCACGAAGTGATGGAAGCAATGAATGGTTGCCTTGCATGTAAGGCGTGTGCAAGCCAATGCCCAATTAAAGTGGATGTACCGAGTTTCCGTTCTCGTTTCATGAATATCTACTACAGTCGCTATCAACGTCCGGCCAAAGATTACTTGGTGGCGTATGTCGAAAACTATCTGCCGATTATGGCCAAAGCGCCCGTTACGTTTAACGCGATAATGCGACCAGGATGGTCGAAAAAGCTAACAGAAAAAGCGATCGGTTATGTTGATATGCCAGCACTGTCGGTGCCAACATTGATGGAAGGCTTAGACGGCCATCACGCTACCCATTTTGATTTATCGTGGTTACAAGCGCTGTCACAAGCAGAGCGTAGTCAGTACGTACTTATTGTTCAAGACCCGTTTACCAGCTATTACGATGCGGAAGTGATCCGTGATTTTGTATACTTAATTGAAAAATTAGGTAAAAAACCCATGTTGGTTCCATTTAAACCCAACGGTAAAGCACAACATGTGAAAGGCTTTTTACGTCAGTTTGCAAAAACAGCACGTAATACGGCTGATTTTTTGAATCAATTGGCGTCTTTGGGGATTCCGTTAGTTGGTGTCGATCCCGCACTTGTACTGTGTTATCGCGATGAGTATGAAGAGGTACTGAAAGAAACGCGTGGTGATTTTCATGTACTAACGGCTCATGAATGGTTAACACCACTTCTGGCTGAGCAGCCGAATGATGTATTACGTGATGCTGCAAATAACAACGACGATTGGTACTTGTTTGCGCATTGTACTGAAAAAACCAAAATGCCTAATGCAGAAAAAGAATGGATGGCAATCTTCAATCAATTCGGGGCAGGGCTAAAGCCTGTTGCTGTAGGTTGTTGTGGCATGGCGGGTACGTTTGGGCATGAGAAAGACAAACTTGAAATTTCGAAGGGTGTTTACAATCTGAGTTGGAAGCCAAACATTGATCTGTTGGATCCCGAGCGCTGTTTGGTGACAGGTTATTCATGCCGTAGTCAGGTGAAACGTTTTGAACATATCAAAATGAGACACCCTGTTCAGGCGTTGTTGCAATTACTGTCGTAGTCGTAAGCACTGGTATTTTAAAGCTAGTTTTTAAGAGCTGGCATTTAAGTACTGGCATTTAAAAACAAGCACCTAAAAACAGGTATCCAAAAGCGATATTTAGTGAAGTAATAAAAAAGCGAGCAACCAATGCTCGCTTTTTTTACGGTCAAAGAGTGTTTGAGTTAGCTTAAATCTTATTAATCTTCGTTTGGACACAACCAGCGATAGATAATACCCGCGACGATAGCACCGAGTATAGGTGCCACCCAGAATAGCCATAATTGAGACATAGCCCAATCACCCACAAAAATTGCAGGGCCAGTACTACGAGCAGGATTAACAGATGTATTAGTAACTGGAATACTGATTAAGTGGATTAACGTTAACGCTAAACCAATGGCTAAACCTGCCATACCAGGGTTGGCTAATTTGTGTGTAACACCAAGAATGATGAACAAGAACATAAAGGTCATTACAAACTCGGTTACAAAGCCCGACAACATGGTGTAACCACCAGGTGAATGCTCACCATATCCGTTGGATGCTAGCCCGCCAGCAAGATCAAATCCTGCTTGACCACTTGCGATAATGTACAGAACAAATGCGCCAGCAATAGCACCTAAAACTTGGAAGACAATATAAGGGATAATTTCATTTGCTGGAAAGCGACCGCCAGACCATAAACCAACAGTTACAGCTGGGTTTAGGTGGCAACCTGAAATATGACCAATAGCGTAAGCCATCGTCACCACGGTTAAACCAAAGGCAAGTGCAACACCAAGTAGGCCAATCCCTACATCAGGAAATGCTGCTGCTAACACAGCGCTACCACAACCACCTAATACTAGCCAAAATGTGCCAATGAATTCAGCAACAAGTTTTTTTATCATCATTAGTCTTCCTGTCCACAATTTCGTATAACGAAAATTTAATAAGATATGGTGTGATAACTGACATAAATTAACTAGAGAGGCAGAGTATATTTTATGTAAGTTTTATAGTATTTCATCTCTATTTATTTGCTGGGTAATGATTAATCAAAGATTCAAAACTATTCAACCATTTTATAATTTGCGATGTAAAAAGTGTAGCAACGTAATTTTAAAAGGCATACTTACACAATACATTTTATTAAGACTAATTTTAGGTTTTGCATTAATGGACTACACTACATGATCAAATATCTTTTTTGGTACAGGTGTTCTAATAATAAGACTATCGTTATTAATAGAAAAGTGATGATATCTCATTAATATTGTAGATTTTAAGCCCACATAATGAAGATGATGGGGGCTATTTCCACGCTAAATTGGATATAGCGTATTAATCTGTCACATCAAGTAAATAGTCTTCTAATTGTTCAGATAGCCACTGAATAACTAATCCGCGTCGTGATTCACTTTCTACTATTTCACCGTAAGGCTGCCAGCTCATTGCTTTGTTATGTTTAATAACCTTGATTGTACCTTGACGTAAGTGGTCATTAATTAGCAGTGCAGGAACATTAGACCATCCCGTACCATCTAAAACCGCATGGCTTAGGTATTCATAAAAAGCTAGGGCGATGTAGTTGGTCGAATTGGGTATATCCGTCTTTAAATTGTCATCTTCAATGTAAGCAAGAATGATTTCTGTATAGCGAGCGAAATCTTCACGGGTTACTTTTCGTAATTGACTAAGAGGGTGGTCTTTATGAGCAACAGACATCATGCGAATTTGCCCTAAGTCGAAATGAAGCAAACGTGGAATACGATATTCTGTTGGCAATAAACCATAAGCTACATCTACGGCATCTTGTTCTACTAAATTTTCTAACTCTGGTGGTGTAGCTGCATAGATAGAGATGCTGGTATTGGGGAACTTTTCCTTCAAGCGATTGAGTGTGTCACGCCAAAATGTTTCAGGTAAAGCATCATCACGGGCGATACGAACAACAGATTCAACACCATCAATATGCAGAGTGCATTTTCGTTTAATATCGTTAGCAATTTGTAAGAGGCGAGTACAATCATTGGCAATGCTTTCACCAATATCTGTTAATTGAATACGATTCCCTGTTCGCGCGAGTAATTTGACGCCGAGATCATCTTCAAGTGCGCTGAGAGAAGCACTTACTGTTGTTCGGCTCTTATTTAATTTACGCGCAGCTTCCGTTATCGATCCTGTTTTACTGGCATGAAGAAATATTTCAATCTGCGCTATTTTCAATTTAATGCTCCTGCTGACAAACAAATGTCATTTAACCGATTACTTATCCTGAATAGTATTACCTATAGCGACGAAAAAGTTGTCGCTGAGGGATTATTACATTCTACTTCAACCAGATACTATGACTACATTCTAAAAAAACACTTTATCGACGAAAAAATTGTCGATAAAGGAGGGTTTATGACTCGTAATATTCAGCTTGAACGTAAGCTTCTTCACTTTTCGACTCTTTTTGCGCTGTTATTTGCGGTTATGGGAATCAGTTTAGGGGCATGGATTGGCTCTTTAGTCATCATATTTGATGGGGCTTACTCGTTGATTAGTCTTTTTCTTACCTTAGTATCGGTTGCTGCGGCATCTTATATACATAAGCCAAGAAAGAACCCTTCAGCTATCAATATTACCAAAGTAGAGCCAATGGTTATCGCTTTTAAAGGGGGAGTGATCACGCTAATGTGCTGTATTTCTTTTGCATCAGCCGTTGAAGCAATATTGAATGGTGGTCGCGATGTGAATACTGGTGTGGCACTTATTTTTGGTGTTATTAATGTTCTAGGTTGTATTGGTGCTTATTGGCTATTGGTCAAAAAGGGTAAGCGTGCGAATTCAGGTTTAGTGGATGCAGAAGCAAAGCAGTGGTTAATGGATACCGTGATAAGTATTGCAGTAATGGTTGGTTTTGTTTTTGCTAAGATTTTATCGCTAACGGAATATCAATCGTATGCCGTATATGCCGACCCTGTAATGGTTATTATTGTTTCTATATATTTTATTATTGTGCCATTGAAAATGACTTATGAAGCTATTCAACAGCTAACCTTAGATAAGCAACCAATGTCGGATGACAATAATCACGATGCTTCTATCAGTTCAACCAGCGGATGATAAATAAACGAGTGTTTTATGGGGTTCGTTGGCTATTAAATGATGATGATTCAACCAAGATACACAGTTGAATCATCATTTTAACACTTGTTTTGAATGCCAAGCACATTGAACGAAAATTAGCGACCTAGCAGTAGCGTGCTTTCGATCTCACGGTAATAATGTGCAGTGTTAATCAGTGACGTCGCGGTAAGCCCAGGTACGCCGTAAACTTCAACATCAACACCATACTTGGTTTGTACTTTATCAACGAGCAGATCAAAATCGCCGTCGCCAGAAAGTAAAATAACGCGGTCAACATCGCCAGCATGCTCAATCACATCAAGTGTGATACCAACATCCCAATCACCTTTAGCTGAACCATCGCTGCGCTGAATAAAGGGTTTTAGTTTTACTTCAAAACCGATACCACGAAGAATATTTTGGAATTGACCCTGCTTTTCATCACCACGATGAATAGCATAAGCATAAGCTGCAACTACTTCACGACCTTGTGTCGCTTCAGCCCAAAAGGCATTGTAATCAAAATTACACTTATACTTATCTTTTACGGTGTAATAGATGTTTTGAACATCAACGAAAATGGCAACTTTTTCCACAATAATCCTTATCTTAGGTTAATTAAGAATATGCATTACCATGGTGACGTGAATTACATAAAAATTCAAGTTAACTCTTAGCTGCTCTGCTACATAAGGTTTCAAGAGTTAGCTTGCTACTATGATTACTTCTTTTCTTTTTTGTCTTTATTGCCTTTCCCTGGGTTGTTATCACCGTGGACACTGCTATTTTTCTTGTCACCCTTGCTTTTTCCTTTCCCATCAGAACAATCTTCAGAGTTAATTTTAATATTGTCCGATTCCAGTTTTAGGCAATCTTTACTCAATTCAAAACCATCTCCTGAGATAGAAACATCAGCTTGAGCGTATGATATAGGTAGTAGAGTAAAAGCAATGAGTAATAATTTTTTGAGCATGTTTGTATTACCATGGTGAATAATATGATTGTATGTATAGTAGCCTTGTTTATGTAAACCGTTGCTGAATAGTGCTGAAAAGTAGCCAGAGAATGTTTATTTATATGCATTCATGCTCAATATAAAATAAAGTGAGCGTAGTTTGCATTTGATTGTCTTAAGTGGCAGATAATAAGAAAGAGAGAAAAGTCATGAAAAGTATTTTGATTGGTGGGTTGTTATTAAGCTCTACAGCGGTATTTGCGCAAAGCTGTCCTGTCGATGTACCCAATGAAATCCATATCAAGAATGGCGACGTATCTGTTTATCAGAGTGGCCAACCGAAAGTCATGATTGATGAAGATAACAATGTATTTATCAATGGTAAGCAATTGGATTTAAATGCGATGCAACGTCAGGCTTTGGAAGCCTACAGCAGTGGTGTTAAAGAATATCTTCCGAAAATGGCGGATATTGCCAGTGATGGTGTAAGTATCGCCACTGATGTTCTTGATGAAGTTTCATCGAGTTTTGATTCAAAAGAATCTTTTGCCAATGTTGAAGCATTGATTGATGAATACGGTCAAAAAGCACAAGATAAATTCTACAAAGACGATGAATTTGTTATGCCAGCCGATATGTTTGCCGATGTAGATGAAAGTTGGAAAACAGAATTTGATGACGCGATGAAGCACGTCAGTGTTGAATCAATGTCGAGCTTATTTGCCGCGTTATCTGATGAGATGAAAGATGGCGAAATTAATTTCACTGAGCTTCAAACTAAATTCTCAGATCTAAAACAACGTATTGAAGAGCGTATAAAAGCAAGGTCAGGAGAAATGGCAGTGAAAGCGGATGACCTGTGTGGTTCGATTAAAGGGCTGGCTCAAGAAGAGCAAGAGTTACATAAAGCTATTCCTGAACTGAAAGATTACCAGATGTTTGAGATTTAATTGATTCGCTTGGATATCGTGCCACTTGTTGTTTAACAGTGGCACTTTTTAATCATTAACCTGCTTCGCCACTCATAATAAATATACCCTTAAATGAATAAGTTAGTACTGTGCTAAGATGACTTATCCGTTTTTAGGGGCTGATACTATGTTGAAGATCGGCGTGATTATCGGGTTACTTGCTCTCGCTTTGTTAGCGACTAAGTACCTTGATGAAAAGATTCAGAAAAAAATCTTTATCGGGTTAGCTGCTATTGCAGCAGGTGCGATTGTTTTATTCATGGGTGCAGAGCTGTTCCGATAATATATTTATATTATTTACAAAACAGGTATACGGTTTCCAGCCCGTTGATTTGATTAGACTCATAAAGCTAAGCACCTCGTAACTTTCGTAAAAAGGGTATCTCGAGATTGCTTAGCCTTTCATTAAAATCGTCAACGTATTTTAGGATGAGACCCTGTAAATTATTCTGTGTTATTGCGTTTGTGCTTACAACATATCGGTTAACGCAATGCCCACACCAATCCGTTGTTGGTTGTGGTTATAGTCTATTAGACTTTCCCCGTACCCCGTTGTGTATTGTGCATATCCACGTAAACGTCCCCATAATGGAAATGTTAAACCGAGCTCCGCATAGCCCTTGTGTTCACTGAAATTCTGACGGCCTAAGAAGGTGAATTCGTAATCATCCCAGCGGTAAGCTGAGGATAGTTCAAAGTGTCCCATATAATCTTCAAGATCAGGGTTATCATCACCATCTGCACTTTCTGGAGTTTCCTTTTCATCTTCAGGTATACGCCACCAAGGGCGCAAAGATAAAGCAAAGTTATTCTTTTCAAAAACAAAATCGGTGTAAATACGGTTCCAACTACGCGATAACTCTTGGCTGCGGCCGTTAGATTCATGTTCAATACCAAATGCGACCCATGTATTACCCTCTAATGGTGTCCATGGCGTTGGTGCAAAGTAGAACATTTCTGGTCGATAGTTTGTCTCTCTGAATGGGCTAGAAATATCATCGGCGTATACCTGCCACCAAGATTTTAATGTAATGCCAAAAAACAACCCGTCGCCTTCGACAAACATGCTGTCGTAATTCAATGGTACTTTAAAGCTGATCTGAAATTTAGCTTCGACATCTTTAAGGCTGTCTTCCCAACCTGTTGCTGCATAAGCGTCTTTGTTTACATCGTTGGTATACGTTACAGGTAAGATATAATTCATTCTATGCGGTGTAATCACATAAGGGTTGAATGCGTTTTTACGTTCATTTGCCATTCGTTCAGACAGTAAATCTTGTTCGTTTTTAGCGAGCTCTGCCTCTGTTTTACATTTTGATCTTACTTCACCCAGTGTTAATTCATGATCGTGATATTTTACAGCATTGAGGAGGCACTCATTGTAACTGATAGGTTGTTCTGCAAATGCATTGAAAGAGAGGGCAAAAAGAAGGCTGAGCAGGCATATAATGTAGTAATGAGTCACAGAGAGTCCTTTCGATGTCAGTTAACTAACAACAAAAAGAGAGGGCGTTGATAGTCAGTATTTTATTTATAGCATCTTAATGTAACAGTGAGTTAAGTGTTGTTCGAATAATGTCAGATTAATTAGTAAAAACGAAAGCTTATAAATAACGGGTACAAAAAAGGCGCTGAATATTCAGCGCCCACTTAAACAGTTATTTTGCTTTTACTCTGCTTCGGTTAGGTTTTCCACCTTGACGAGTCGAGGTTGGCTTCCCTGGCTTGCTTGGACGGTTGCCAGAAGGTTTACCATTAGCAGATGCAGAGTAATTACCAGCATCACTTCCTTGGCTTCTTGAACCTGGCTTATTTCCAGGTTTAGTGCCAGCTTTGCCTGCAGGCTTACCGTTTGACTGGGTATTCCCATTTGGTCGGTTACCCGTGGTCGGGCGGTTGCCTGACGGACGTTTACCATCTTTACGGATATCTGGCTGATTCGGGTGCTTGGTTGCAAAGCGTTTTGCACCATGACGACCTGATTGACGGCGTTGCGCTGGTGTTAGCTGCGTTTCTTGCTCAGAACCTTCTTCAGGCACTAAACAATTGGCGCGATCACCAATAAGGTATTTCTTACCCATAGAAATCAGCGTTTCACGAATAAGCGGCCAGTTAAGTGGATCGTGGTAACGTAATAGGGCTTTATGCACACGACGTTCACGTTCACCTTTTGCAACGAATAATTCCTCACGTTTCTTATACTTAACACGTTTTAGCGGGTTAGTTTCAGAGTGATACATAGAGGTTGCATTACACATCGGTGACGGATAGAAGTTCTGAACCTGATCACACTCATATTCATATTTCTTTAGCCACAATGCTAAGTTCAACATATCTTCATTAGTTGAACCTGGGTGCGCTGAAATAAAGTAAGGGATTAGGTATTGTTTCTTACCTGCATCTTTACTGTACTTCTCGAACATATTCTTAAAACGATCGTATGTGCCCATACCTGGTTTCATCATCAGGTCGAGGGTGCCTTTTTCTGTGTGCTCAGGCGCAATCTTTAAGTAGCCACCCACGTGGTGAGTAACAAGTTCACGCACGTACTCAGGCGATTCAACCGCTAAGTCGTAACGCACACCCGATGCAATCAATACCTTTTTAATGCCATCAACTTTGCGAGCTTCACGATAAAGATCGATAGTATGTTTATGATCAGTATTCAGCTTTTCACAGATCTTAGGGAAGATACAAGATGGACGACGGCAGTTAATTTCCGCTTTAGGATCTGAGCACCCTAAACGGTACATGTTTGCTGTTGGGCCACCAAGATCTGAAATAGTACCGGTAAAACCTGGTACTTTATCGCGTATGTCTTTCAGTTCATCAATTATTGATTCTTGAGAGCGGTTTTGAATAATACGCCCTTCGTGTTCGGTAATTGAACAGAAGCTACAGCCACCAAAACAACCACGCATGATATTAACAGACGTCTTGATCATGTCGTAAGCTGGAATTTTCGCTTTACCGTATGAAGGGTGAGGTACACGTGCGAAAGGCAAGCCAAACACAAAGTCCATTTCTTCAGTAGTTAACGGAATAGGGGGTGTATTAACCCATAACTCGCGATCACCGTGTTTTTGAACCAATGCGCGTGATGAATACGGGTTGGCCTCTAAGTGCATTACTCGGCTTGCGTGCGCATACAGAATACGGTCGTTACATAACTTTTCATACGAAGGTAAGCGAATACAGGTATTTTTTGGATCATGACGAGAAGCCGTTACTACAATAGGCTTGGCAACGGGTTCTACTTTTACTTCATCTTCTTGCTTGGTTTTACATTCTTCTTCTGTCGCGTAAGGGTTGATCATAGGCATTGCTTTGCCTGGTTTCTCTATACGCGAAGAATCAATTTCTCTGAAGCGCTCAGGAATTTCTTTGATGATAACGGCGGTACCAGGGATATTCTTCATATCTTCTAGTTGTTCGCCTTTAGCAATACGGTGAGCGACTTCTACCAAGGCGCGTTCAGCATTACCAAAAAGAAGAATGTCAGCTTTTGCATCGACAATAACAGAGCGACGCACTTTATCAGACCAATAGTCGTAGTGCGCTAAGCGACGTAGGCTCGCTTCAATACCACCAAGTACAATAGGTGTTTCTTTATACGCTTCACGACAACGCTGAGAATACACAAGCACCGCACGATCAGGGCGTTTACCGCCTTCGTTATTCGGTGTGTAGGCGTCATCATGACGTAATTTACGATCAGCTGTGTAACGGTTGATCATGGAATCCATGTTACCAGCAGTCAGACCAAAGAATAGGTTCGGTTGACCAAGTTCCATGAAGGCATCTTTATTATCCCATTTAGGCTGAGAAATAATACCGACACGAAAGCCCTGAGATTCGAGCAAGCGGCCGATAACCGCCATGCCGAAACTTGGGTGGTCTACGTACGCATCACCAGTCACGATAATAATGTCGCAGCTATCCCAGCCGAGTGCATCCATTTCTTTACGCGTGGTAGGTAAGAAGGGTGCGGTTCCGTAGCACTCTGCCCAGTATTTAGGATATTCGTTTATTTTCATTAAATTCATTGGGTTACATTAACTTGTTAGTTTTTAGGGGCATATTGGGGGCATTCTCGCCGTATTTTTTGTTCAGCACATCAAGTTGATTTTGGGTATGCTCGCTAACCCAATCTCCGTACGTTTGATATATTTCTTTAGCACTAGAATGTCCCATTTGTTTTGCTATAAATGTAGGGTTCGCACCCGCAGATAACATCCAACAAGCAAACGTATGTCGGGTCTGATAGGGTTTTCGGTAGGCGATTCTTGCACGTCTTATCGCTGCCGTCCACTTATCATGAATACTAGTATGAAAGTAATAACTTTTCGTTTCTTTTGTAGCAGTAACACGGGGAGAGAAAATAAAGTGCACGGTTTCTATTTCTATTTTTCCATGCTCTCGTTGTTGAACCGTAATACTTTCCGGCAACATCATATAAGTTAAAGGCTTTTGTTTTATTAACGCTTTAATCGCGGGATCTAATAAATTAATTACCCTTTCACCCGCTGTGGTTTTAGGTAATTTAAAAATACCTTTTAACGTTAAATTACGCTTTACATAAATAAGGCCTTTATTGAGATCAATATCTTCCCACGCAAGCGCCATTAATTCGCCGTGTCGTAACCCAGTGTAAACGGCTAATGCCCACAAGTGTTTATCCTGCTCATTTTTACAGGCCTCGATAAGCCGAAAAAATTCATCACGGCTAAGGGGCGTAGGGGGCGACTTGGATTGTTTTAAATCTTTGATACCACTTATTACTCGAGGGCTGCAGTATTCATTTGTAATGGCAAAGCTTAGCACCCCTTTTATTGTTCGCATGTAGGTGTTTACCGTTGAGGCCGAACACGTACTTAATAAGGCCATACGTAGATCTAAGATGTGCTCTTGAGTCAGATGGCTGACAAGCAGCTCTGGATCAAGGTAAGCCAGCGTTTGTTTGAGTCGGTTATGGTAGTTCGTTAACGTCGCTTCTGTGACTTCAATTCTTTTGAGTGTTAACCATCGCTCGAATAGCCCCTTTACTGTAAGCGTGTTGATGTTGACCATATCTTGGTGATTGGTTGAATGAGGAAACCATTCCAGATAGTCAAAAGTACCCAGTCGGATCGCGTGGCAAACCGAGGTTCTTTTCTCAAAGGCAATTTTGATGTTTCTTGGCGTTGGCGGAGAATATAAGCTTTCTCTGCAGCGCTTGCCTCTGAACATGAACCAGATCCTCAGCTTTCCTGAATGGATCTCGACACCGGTAGGTAGCTTCTTCATCAATCCTACTCTTACATTTGGGGATAAGCGTCTATCCACTCATTAATCGAATGGATGTTGTAGAGGACTTTTGCTTTGCTGCCTGATGGTACCCCTGTAATGCCAACTTTTCGATAGTGGACACCTTGTTGCCATGCTTTTAACCGATAATTCGTGATGGCCGTGCTAGTGAGTCCATAAACGGCTTGAATGATGTTTTCGCCTACCCATTTGCTTTGTGGGAGGGTAATGATCACACGTGGGTCGCTTTCCTTTATGTCCTTATTCATATCTCACCTCATGGAGTCTTTTTATATGTTGGCCAAAGTCGGGTTAATTCAGGGTTACCTGCAAATGTATATCCCCGCAATTCCTCGCGAAGTATTGATTAACATCATCGACGGTTAATGGGATCCCACCGTTATATTTTTCACCCGTTAATAGAAACCGATAATCCGTTTTTAATATCTGAGCGATAGCGAGTAGGGTGCCCGCTTTCGGTTCAGTTTTGCCGGTTTCAATATCCAGGTAGGTCTGACGAGCAAGCCCTAAATATTTGGCCATTCTGACTTGAGTTAACTCTCTGCACTCTCTTGCTACACGAATACGTTGCGCCAGCGCTTTTCTATCAGTGATAAATCGTTGCATGTTCGTCCCTTCAATGTGATTGCTGGTGGTCATATCAGTCCCTCGAATCAGTGCGGCGTTTGTTGTTTTGCTCAAACTGTTCAACGGTTTCTATCTTCCAACGTTTTACTGTTCCGTAGGTATCAGGTGTCGGGAAGTAACCGCTTCGACACCAGCGCCATAACGTTGTTCGTTCAATACAGAAGTAACGGCATATCTGAGCATTCGTCATGTATCCTTTTCCCATGCGACACCTTCTATTTTGTGAACATGATGTATGGCACTTGATAGTCTTTGATAAAACTGACGATCATGCGGATGTCATCCATTTCAACGGTGCCACCCATTAGAAAATGGATCTTATTTGCAGCGACATCTGTGGTGTATTGGCTAGGTTGCTTCTTAATATCAGTAAAGTGGCCATAATCAAGATGGTCAGTGTGTTTATGTTTAGCGGGCTCAGTGAGTGCTGGTTGGTTGCCCTTGGTATTGATGTGGGCGACTTCGCGGAGAAGAACGCGCAAGCAGCGTAGGTTGAGTAGAGTCTGTCGGACGGCCACATAATCATCCCATTCGATTTCAAGAAATTCGCGTTTGGTGGCATCGATATTAAAATCAGGCGTGTTTTCGATATGTTCATTGAAAGCCCACTCCAGCTTTTCAGCCATCTCTTGGCGAATACCAATAGGGCAGATATCAGCAAAATCATTGTCGAGACGATAAAGCGTGTCTTGTACCAACCCTAGGTAAGAGAACAAGACGGGATCATCCATTTCAGTCAGTGCGGTATAGTTTTTATAACCAGCTTGTTCTCGTTCCGATAGGTAGTTTTTATATTGAGTGGTTGTGGCGGTACCAATTTTAGATACCTTGTAGTCCTGGTGATGTTCACGATCCCAGAATGACAACTCTCTCTCAGCAAGCTCTCGAACTTCTTTTTGATACTTGCACGTAACGAACACGGTGAGCTGTTGTTCAGTACCCTGCGTCACATGGTCAGGGTGACACTCGAGAGTGATGAATTTGCATGAGAAGAGTTTCATTGTTCACGCCTCACTAATTTTGAAGAAAGTATGGCTAGTTACGCTTGCCGTTCACGCACTAGCCATGTCCCACGTAGGACAAATTAAAAATGGGTGTCATGAATTAGGGCCACCAGCAGTGCGTCTAAATCAGCAAGCGTAAGGAACGCAGTAAGCAAGAAGAGCGCGATACCTGCGAGAATTGCATCTCGACGTTCACGGCGTTTTTGGATGGTTGAGTTCAATTCTGCTTGCATAGCCCTCTCCACTTGATGTAATCAATTTACGATTACGTTATCAGAAAGTGATTACATTGCAAGTGAAAAAAAAGTGCTTTTCGCACTTTTTTTTGATGAGGGTTTGAAAAAGTTAGGATAATGCTCGGAAATTTAATTACTTTTTTTGATTACTTTCTTTTGTGATTGGATGAATATTTACTTATTTACTTTCACTCATTCGTCTTCAACAAGTAAAGCATCAATCATAGCCAGTATTTTTCTGGGAGGAATATTACTTTTAATTATTCTTTTAGCAATCTCTTTGGATAGTTCGTCGACTTCTTCTGGTGTTGAAGCGTCGGATTGATCTAATTGATTTATTGGTAAATCTAATAGTTCTTCTATCTTTCTTGCTAGGTTAGCGCCTAATTTCCTGTTGCCATTAAGTAGTTGCCCCATTGACTGTTTCGAGGTTCCTATGAATTCGGCCATTTCACTAATTGTTTTAAATTTTAGTCTTACGCTCTGTAGGTTTTCGCATCTGTAATCGTAGATCGATTTCACGTTAACATCTCCGAGTAACTCTTTTGTGATTACCTACTATTGTGTGCTATTGAATGGAGTTGACAAGTTATCAAATACTGATTACATTTTCACTGGAATCAATAATTGATTACTTGAGGTTCATAATATGAAAGATAAATTCCCAGTATGGAAAGAATACTGGCGATCGAAATCATTGAGTGAGCGTAAAGCGTTGGCAAGAAACTCTCAATGTTCATTTCTCCATTTACGAAATATGGCCACAAACGATGTACAGCCAAGTCCTACTTTGGCTATTAAAATTGAGCTCGCATGCGGTTACCCAAAAGAGATGTTACGTCCCGATATCTTTGGTGAGTATAAACCTTGAGGAACTGGTTATGTCGACTCTTGATAAACAGCAGGTCTCTGACCTAGCGAATGTACTTGATTGCAAGGACTCAATGATTATTGATGTCGCTATTTTCTTAGGTCTACAGCAGATTAAAGAGCTGGCTTCTCGTGATCCAAAGCTGGCTTACGAGCTCATTTATATGACAGCCATAAAGGCTAAGTAGGTAAGCATGGCTGATGCTGGTTTTATTAAATATATGCGAACTGAAGAAGCAGAGTTTCTGCTGGGTCATCCGCATGCTAATCACTTACTGATGGTCATGGCATATAGGGCTAGACGGACAGATCATCCGATGAATGGCTTGAAAGCGGGCCAGTGCTTTTTGGGGGACTTTAGAAGCCTTGGATTAACAGAAAGGGCGTATCGAACGGCTAAAAAACAGTTACAAGATTGGGGGCTGGCTGATTTCAAAGGGACGAACAAAGGGACAGTCGGAACTATTAATAATTCAAAGGTTTACGATATAAATCACGAAGAGGGTGACGGACAAGGGGACAGACAAGAGACGGGCACTTGTGACAGATCAGTGTCACACGGCGTCAGTCCAGAGTCGAACAAGGTGACGGACAAAGAGACAGGCGAAAGTGATGAAAATACAGTTGGTTACAGTGATGATTCTGATGAAGGTGACGGACAAGCTGACAGGCAAGCGACGGACCAAAGACAGGTAAGCGACGAGCGGGTGACGACTAACAAAGAATGTAAGAAAGAAAGAAAAGATCAAAAGATCCCTTTGTCGATTAGCAAAATCGACGAGGAAGAAATTCTTGCTGTCTGGAATGAAATGGATCTCAAACAGCATCGGAAGATAACCGACAAGTGCATGAAGCACATCAAGGTCGGCTATACGAAATATGGCAACGAATGCAAAAAACGAGGCAAGGTACCCAAGGGGATCACCATGTGGGTGTGTGTTTATCTGGTTCAGGGGTTTAGTAATTACATCACCGATCATCATCGTGGTCTGAATGACCGTGGCTGGATAGCAAATTTAGAATATGCATTACGGCCATCAACCTACGACGAAGTGACATCAATTAAGGATTAGACATGGATATCAATTATCAATCCCAAGCCAATGCTGCTGAGCAATCCGTGTTAGGGGCATTATTTTTGATTGGCGACCCGAAAGCACCTGCAGTCAGTAAAATATTCTACTCGCTAAAAATGGGTAGTTTTGGTGAGGTCATGCATCGTGATATCTACCGAGCAATTAACAACGTTGCTCAAACAGGCTCTCGCATTGACTTGATCACCGTTGAAGCTGAGTTACGTAACCTGCTAGGCATTGGGAGCAACCAGATTGATTTCCATCTGTCGTACCTTGTTGAGCTCGTCAATAACACGCCATCATCCCGTAACGTAATGGCTTACGTGTCCATTGTGAAAAATGCTGCTGTCGAGCGTGAGACGTTAAGCTTGCTTGAGTCAGGTTTAGTGTTGATGTCTGACCCATCGGAAGGGACACCGACCGAACGACTTGGCCTTGTCATTTCCTCCCTTGAACGAGCCAGAAACTCTGCTGTTGGAGTGAGTGCTGGTGGTCTATCTCGTATGTCTGATATCGGTAAAAAATGGCTTGAAGGGGTAGAGGCGAGGTTTAACGGAGAGGCGCCTCTCGGGTTAAAAACAGGACTGGTTAACCTCGATAAAATCTTAGCCCCGAAAAACATCTTACCTGGTTCGCTGGTGGCCATTGGGGCTCGACCTAAGATGGGGAAAACTGCATTCACCTTGAAAATTGCTGAATATATTGCGATCGAAGAAGGGAAGGGGATTGCAACGTTCTCACTGGAAATGCCAAAAGAGCAAATTTATGAGCGTATGGTTTCTTCTCGAGCCCGTATCGATTCAGGTTTGTTCTATCAGAGCCCCGAAGATGTATATAACTTCGATACTGAATTTGCCAAAGCCAGCCAGGCCATTACCGAATACAACAATACCAAGTGTTATATCGATGATTCACCTAGCGTCACGATTACCTATATCGAGGCTGAATCACGCAGGTTGCACCGTGAGGTTCCACTGGCTGCAATCATGGTGGATTACTTAACACTGATGACTACCGAGAAGGCGGAGCGTAATGACTTAGCTTACGGCGATATTACTAAGCGGCTCAAGCAGCTGGCCAAGGAGTTAAATTGCGTTGTGTTTCTAGTTACCCAACTCAACCGTAAACTGGAAGAGCGCGCAGATAAAAGGCCATTGCCTTCTGACTCTAGAGACACCGGTCAGATTGAGCAAGATTGTGATATCTGGATTGGCCTTTACCGAGATTCGGTATATCACGCCGACTCACCAAACCCACCTGAATTGATGGAAGCCATTGTTCGATACAACCGACATGGCGATACAGGAACTGCGTACCTCGAATTAATCAATGGGTATGTTGGTGACTTTCTCAGCAACATCGTTTTTGATAACCCATCTACAAGAAAAACAATGTCTGCTAAGTATGCAAGGAAATGATGATTGGTTTATGGCTGGGGGACAGTAAACATAAAATTGGGTATACACCAAAGGAGAATTTTAAGAAAAAGCCTTATCAGTTACTGATAACGTATTGGTAGAAGCGTTTTTTTGATCTCAAACGATTATTATAATCTTTAGTACTGATACTATATAGCAATCAAATAAATTAGTTGCACATGAAATTGCGTGAGTAAAGATATGACATCTAGAACGTTTGCTACAAGAATGACTTGCTTTTCTTTAATTTCAGCTATTGAAACAGATTTGCGAAACCTTATATGTAAAATGAATGCAGTTCATGAAGCTGAAATCCCAAAAGATGTTAAAGATAATGCTACATCCCGCTTTGAAGGGCATTTTAAAGAATCATACCAAGAAGATAATTCTCTTTCAGATCTTATTGATTTTAGTGACTTCTCAGACTTATCAAAAATCTTATCTAAAAACAAAAATAATCAATCTTTAGTACCTCTTGATAGTTTAAAAAAAATAACAAATAGTTTAGATACTTTGATTCAGGTAAGAAATAGAATCTGTCATTCAAGACCTTTAGACCACAATGATATCAATGATTTAACGGACTTTTCGGTTTTATTGCAAAAAATTGGCGAGTGCCATTGGTGGGGAAGTATAACTGAGGCTCTAGAAAACCTAAATAACCCATCATTTGCTTTATCATTACAAATACCATCGTATTGGAAAAGTACAGTCTCACCAATTTATAATAACCTTCCTCTTCCTGAGTTTGATGATACTGGTTTTTTGGGAAGAAAAGATGAGCGAAATGCTGTTTCTGATCTAATCAACTCTCATACAAGAGTGATCTCATTAATTGGAGAAGGAGGGGTTGGAAAAACGGCTTTAGCAATAAGGTGCTTATATGATGCTTTAGAGTTATCTGAGAATGCTGAACATAGCAAGTTTGATATGATAATTTGGGTTACATTAAAAGCTAACAGACTTACTGCTTCTGGAGTTATTCAACTCAGAGATGCAATTGTTTCAACGTTAGGTTTATATCAAGATATTGGTAATGCTATTGGTATTAACCCCGAGAGCACAATTGAAGAAATGCTTGAAGAAATATCTATTTATATGAAAGAGTTTAAAATTCTTTTTTGTATTGATAATTTGGAAACAATTGATAAACAAAGCGTAAGAACCTTTCTAGCAGAAATACCTGAAGGTTCTAAAGTATTAATAACAACACGAATTGGATTGGGAGAAATTGAGTATAGATATAAACTTGATAGCTTGGATTCTAAATCTTCAATAGAATTGATTAGGAAGTTATCTCAATTATTAAATATTGATAATCTAAGGAAAAGAAATAAAGCCTCATTAGAAGATCTTGCTCGTAAACTGCACCATAACCCTCTCCTTATAAAATGGTATGTTCTTGGTATTGGATCTGGAAAAACGAATGAGGATTTATTAAATAAAGAGTCTGTTAGTTATCAAGAGGCACTTAAATTTTGCTTCCAAAATTTATACGAGAAACTAGAGCCTGTAGAATTAGACATTATCAAGACAGTTGCATGTTTAAGGAATAGTGTATCCGCCGTAGAGCTAAGGTTCATTCTAGACGATAGAAGAGAAATAGAAATTGCTGAAGCTTTACATAATTTAAATAATTCAAGTATGCTAAAGTCAGATACCTATAATAATCAAAAAGAAGACGATGGGATTAAAACATACACACTTACAAATATTGCTAGTGATTATTTAACTACAGTAAGCCCTGTTACAGATGAATTTTATTCTGAGGTTAAACGTAAGCATAAAGCTCTTAAACGTCATATTGAAAGTAGTTTGACGGATCATAATCATTATCATCTTGATATTACCAATATTCATGCTACTAATAAAGATGAGAAAATTTGTGCTGTCTATTTGAAGCAGGCTCTTACATTATCACGGAAAGAAGATTCGTATGAAGAAGCCGTTGAGTTAGTTAAGAAAGCTAAAGCAATGAAACCTGACTTTTCAGAATGTTACCGTGTTAATGCTCTACTTCATCATAAAAGCCCATTTAAAGCAGAAGCTGAATATGAAGCGGCAATAGAATATAATTCTAATTCAGTAATAGCATACTACGCATATAGTCAATACTTACTGCATGAAGAAGAATATCAATATGCGTTAGAACAAATTGATAAAGCTATCATATTAAAACCTGATGACGAAGCATTAATATCTTTTAAGGCTTTGATTCTAACAAGATGCGGGGAATATCCTGAAGCAATTAAATTGTATGAAATAATACTTCCTGCACAGAGTAAAAATCAACATAGAAAATTTAGAATAAGTACTTATCAACAAGTAATATCAGCATATAAGCGATATACGGAGAGATTGATAGCCGATTACGATTATATTCAATCAGATGAAATGTTAAATAGAGCTTTTGAACTATTTCAAGAAGTCTATGAGAGTAATAATTATGATGATAGAACTTTTGTTTTATTTTTCCAAAGTGTTGTGTTAGCAGATAAGATAGATTTTAAAAACAATAACATTGCACTTACAACTAAAGTAATTGAATTGCTTGATCGTTATAAAGATACTTTCAGTGTACACCATAAAATTAAAATATGCATTGAATGTAGGGGGGTGTTAGATAGGTTATATACTGAATCTAAGCAGCGATTTGAAATCTTATGTCAGGATCTTGAGTCAGTTACGATTTGTGGGGAACAATTGTGTAACGGCTCTATAAAGGATGTGGTTTGTAAAGCTAAAAATAATTTATCATTCGGTTTTATAATTAGTGATGATGGTACAGAGTATTTTTTTCATAGAGGAGAACTACATCCTCATGATGCCCTAGATAATGTTGATGAATATAAAGGGACTCGAATTGCATTTCACAGCTACTTAAAAGATAGAAGTCGAGGTCCAATTGCAAAAAATGTACATCTTATCTAAATCGTAAGTATATAAGGTCAGTAATCAACTGACCTTTATTTTACTAATGCAAGAAATATTACGTAGTTAATAATTCTTTAAATGACTATTAATTCCCGCCTAATTTTCAAAATGATTAAAAGCTTTCCATAAAGCCACAGCCACCTTCTTGTAGTGATTTATCTTTGCTGTTACTTTTGCTGTGTATACATACAGGAGTAGATCATGACTATTCATGCAGGAGTAACCGTTTTAGTCGGGGCCATCAGCGCTGGTGTAGCACTTCTTGGTAGCGTGTCATATTCATCGTTTTACGATGGAGAGAACAGTCGTAAAATAAAAGTGAATGCTGAACACATCCACCAGCTCGAGTTAAACACGAAAGACATCGCAACAACACTGCGTAAAATTGAAATTGATACTGCTGTTTCCAGAGAGAAGGCCGAATGGCTCTATGACAATGCCATCAAACCATAAAGATAGAGGAAAAGAAGGACTAAGTTATGATCTTAAAGGAACAGTGATATTTATAGTGGCGAAAGGCTTGAGGACGTTAGTGTCCTCAAGTTGTACAAATTATCGTCCAAATCTCACAATATTACTTGTTTCAGATTTATAATTTTTCTTGTTGTTTGAAGTCGTTTTATTTTGGAAACGAAGAGTAACTAAATTGTCTTCTTCTGTATCGTCATCAAAAAAGCCTCGAGGTAGCCCACATAATTCTTCACAAATAAAGGTAGAAAAACCAAGCTTATCTAGTAGAATATTTTTACTGAATCCACCTTGATCTATAAGCATATTAATTGCTCTTGGTAAGAGTCTAGGGTTTTCAGGTTTAACTTGATCGTCATAAGGTTCTTTAATTCGCCATCCTTTAGAAGATAAATTTTTATACAAATTAGATTTTTGCAGGTCAGAAATTATATCTAACTGATGAGCTCTATAAATCATAGCAGCAATAGAAACCTTCCATCGAGGTTTAAGAGCCAAAAAAGTCTCTAAAGTTGGGTTTTCTAAATCTCGTGCAAATGAATCAGCAGGAAGTAATAAACAGCTAGCAAAGAGGTTAGCTTGTCTTTCGATTTCTTTATGAGCTGTTTGATTAATGTCATCTACTTTTACATTTTTATGCAGAATAATATGACCAAGCTCATGAGCTAAGTCAAAACGACTTCTTATAGCATTATCTTTATCTGTTGCTAGTAATATATATGGACGCCCAGTTATCTTGTTCCAGCTTGAAAGACCGTCTAATTTATCAAAGCCTATTTCGCATCTTGAAAAAATAACACCAGCATTCTCAACTGATAAAGATAAATCTTTGATTGGTGAATTACCTAAATTAAAATTATTTCTAAATTCAATAGCAGATAACTCTATATCTTCATCAGAGATAGCATTAAAGTTTTTATTTACTTCAGGTATCCTAAGTGTAGGCCAATCTAACCACTGATTTAATATTGTAGATAATTCAGCAATCCAATCTAATTTTATTTTTGTTGCTTCTCTTCCTGATTTTGTAGCAGCAGTTAATGAACGAAAAAAATATGGAGAGCTATTCTCTGCTGCTAGCTCTCTTAGAAACCAATGAACTGGCTGCCCTAACGCGATAGACAAAGCTTGAAGTTTATCCCCTTGAGGATTTTGCTTTCCATTTTCCCAGTTAGTAACTGTAGCTCCCGATACATTGACCAGCGTAGCCAAGGCAACTTTAGTCAAGCCTAAAGACTCTCTTGCCTGAGTTAACCGATTTGACTGGAAACCACCCACACCAGATTTCATAACTTACTCACCACTTGTTTTTGTCTCTTCTTCATCCAAGGCTATACGAAGTGTAGGCCAAGCCATATCACTCTCATAAAGCTCTTCTGATTCGTACATGTCTAACAGCTCTTCGAGCGAAAGCCAAACATGGTACCCTTTCCAATTTGAAAAAGGAATTGCTACCATAATATTAGCAGGTACTCGTTGTTCATCTTTATTATTTGGCTGAATCACTACAATGACGACATGCAGCTTACCTACAAAATCAACATTTGAATTGTCAAATAAATCAATTTGATATGGCTCTAAGAGAGCGTTGTTCATCGATAATAACTTTCTATGCGCAGCGTCTCTTACTTTTGAACCATGAGGGACTTCGACATGCGAAAGAGTGATGTCTCCGAATTGATTAACAATATAATGCTCTCCACGCGGCGCGGTATGACAAACTTCACCGCCAAATGTGCAAAATGCCTCATCTATTAAGTAGCGTCTCATTTGTGGTCTTAAGCGCGCCTTAGGGGTCACCACTAGCTCTTCTTCGAGAAAGTTTTCAACAACGCCATATTTTAAAATAATATTCTGTGCTAGTAGCTCTAAAGGTTCTTTTGGCAGATTAGTCACAATGAAGCTATAAAGTTTTTCTTGTACATTCTCGTTCATATGGATACGTACCGTTGATGAGTTATCTTAAGCCGAATTATTGCTCATAAACTTAGGTTTTGGAAGTATTTATAGCAAAAAAGTTATGTTTATTTGAACCGATAGGCATATTAGTCCTAAATGGAGCAAGTGATTTTAAGGTTGTGACATAGATGTGATGGTGAGCATATATAAGTCAATGACAGAGAGAAGAATAGTGATTTTTTCTCATGGTTAAAACTTGTATGTATACAGTTATCATCAGTGCTGGTGGGTCTGGTTGTTTTGTTGGGCATAATCAAACAACGTTTAATATTATGGAGAGGCTGCATAATGCCGGAACATAACATAAGAAATGTTGATGAGGTGCTTAGTTCATCAGTAGCAATGCTAGAAGTGTTGGAGGTATTGGTACTTGAGGGATTGCTTATAGATTACGTCGATGTTGAAACGATTGGAACGTACATTAACCATATAAAAAATAATCAACTTATCGTTGCCCAGATTATTGAGCAATGCATTAAATAGTCAAATCAATTCTGCTAATTATAGGTGAGCTTTTTCCTTTGATTAATGCCCGCCTAATTTTCAAAAATGATTAAAAGCTTTCCATAAAACCACAGTCACCTTCTTGTAGTGATTTATCTTTGCTGTTATTTTTACTGTGTATACATACAGGGGTAGATCATGACTATTCATGCAGGAGTAACCGTTTTAGTCGGGGCCATCAGCGCTGGTGTAGCACTTCTTGGTAGCGTGTCATATTCATCATTTCATGATGGAGAGAATAGCCGTCAGATTAAAGTTAACGCTGAGCACATCCACCAGCTCGAGTTAAACACGAAAGACATCGCAACAACACTGCATAAGATTGAAATTGATACCGCTGTATCCAGGGAGAAGGCCGAATGGCTCTATGACAACGCCGCAAAACCATAAAGGTAGGGCATGGATTAATCTCATGAACTTTGGAGCATGTAATGAAGACTATCGCTTTAATTATTGGCCACTCTGCGAAAAGTGGCGGAGCAGCAAATAGAACTCACGGTATCAATGAATTTCAATTTAATGGGCCGCTTGCTCATTGTGTTGCTGAAAAGCTTACGCTGTACGGGGTCGATCCGATTATTGTTTATCGTGATTGTTCTTACTTAAAATTGCCAAAGAAGGTAAATCAAACAGGTGCTGACTTAGCGGTATCCTTCCATTGTAATGCCTTCAATGATAAATCAAATGGCTCAGAGACGCTTTACTATAAGAACAGTGCCAAAGGTATTCTTCTTGCTTCAGCAATACAGAAAGAAGTGGTTCAGTGCCTTGGATTAAAAGATCGGGGTCTTAAACCTTGTGTAGCTTCTTATAAAGGTAAAGCGGGCGACCGTGGTGGCTTACTCCTTCAGAAAACCTCAATGCCATGTGTAATTGTTGAGCCGTTCTTTATTGATAGTGATAGTTCGCTTGAGTTGGCACAAGAAAGGTTTGATGAACTGGCTAAAGCGTACGCCTTAGGGATCAAAAACTTTTTGAGAGATGAGATATGAGCCTCTTAACAAAAATAACGGATGTTGTTGGCGGCTCACTATTTGGCTCGGTCAAGGAGCTGATAACGGATTATTTCCCACCGGATATGTCCCCTGAAAAGAAAGTAGAACTGCAGCGCAAAATCGATGAGATGGAATTTAAGAAACAGATAGCCATTCTTGAAGCTGCTGCTGATGCTGAGAAAACGCTAAACCAACGTATTACTGAGCAAGAGGGGACAGCAAGTGATTTAAAGCAATTGCCAATCGTAGGACGAATAGTCCTTTTTCTTCGTGGCCTGCAGCGTCCTATGTGGGGATTCTTTGTTATGTACATTGATTTCGAATGGTTCACGAAAGCTCCAACGTACACTGAACAACAGCAATCCGCTTTAATCGTGATTAATTTGTTGGTTCTTGGATTCTTATTTGGCGAAAGAACGATAACTAACTTAAAGCCGCTGATTGTAGAGGTATTCGGTAGAAGGAGGTAAGTGGAATAATTGAAAGCTGGTGGGTTAAGAATTACTTCAAACAAAGTATTAATCGGCGCTGTGATATTAGAGATAGGTGCTGAGCAGGATAGTTACAAATTATAGAACTGATGTTATTTTGGGAGTTGCTACTCTCCAGCGATTTTTTACTTCATCCTCTTAATTTCTCCATCATGTATATTACTTTCCCAAAAATATTCTCAGGTTCAATTCCAACTTTTCATGGGAAATGCTAAAGCTGTTACGAAGAGCTTGCGTATTATTTAACTGTATCTTTAAACAGTATATGGAATGTTTTATGCCTCCTTTGTCAAACGGACATCCAAAAAAATCGCTTCAAGCATTGATATATGAACGAAAAAAGCTCAAATTACACAGCATGTTAGCTCATAAGTATTGATTATAGTTATGTTTGAGCTGGTTCACTATTTCAGTGATAGGAAGCACGTGCTTCCTACTTAGCATTATGTGTCAAAGGATAGTCATGAGCATCGAATTATTATTTTACACTCAAGTAGCTTCTATAGTCGCATTTATTGGTGCTTTATTTGTTTTATATAGAGTTTTAGTTGGTCAAAAAGATGCGACTATTCAATTGTTGAAAGAGAAAGTTTTATTTCTAGAACAGCAACTTTCACATGCTGAGAAAAAAGCTCCTGATGCTCTGGCTAAATCTCTTTCAGAAAGGGTTGGGGATCTTAATAAAGAAATAGAGCGCCTTTCTCAAGATAAGTCAACGAACCAATATATTATTAAGAGCAAAGAACTTGAGTTGGAAAAGATTCAGGAAGAAACTAACGAACTAAGTCGACAAATTTCAAATACACATGAATTAATGTCAGAGTACTTTTGTCCTCACTGCAAAGCTCCAATGGCTGAGCGCGCATATCAATCAGAATCAGTTGAATATGGTGGTCGTGAAATGGATATTGATCATGAATATATTCACTTTGAGTGTGGTTTAACTTTCTATGATGGAGAAGAAACAGCTCCGTGCAAAGGTACATAACAAGCTGTTAAACAAGGACAAAAAGCAGTTGGCTTTTACTCCTTCGTCGCTAATTTTAGCCAACTATTTTTTGCCTGTTATTTAGGCGTTAGTCTAATGCGACACAAATTTATGACTCATATACATGTAGTTAGAGTAGGAATAATCAATGAAAGAAGAAGAGCAAATAGACGGTATTAGTAACGATATACTTATGGATATCGAAAAGCGTCTAGGAGATGAAGTATCCACTTATACAACAGTTATTACAAAAATTTTGCCAAATGATATGCGAGAGCCTCCCGGTGATCTACATGGAACAGGTTCATATTTTGAAGTTGATGGGCAAAAGTACTTACTAACATGTGAGCATGTAGGAATGAATGCTCAAAGTGCTTCACTTTGCGCTACCTTTCATGGCTCCGAGATTGCTTTCTCACTACCAAATACTATTTCAGCTCTAATGTACCCAGCAGACGTAGCTATTACAGCCGTTACTGATAAAACGTGGAGTCTAGCTGAACACAAAGCTCAAACTATTCCTTATTCTTTATTTGCTGAACAGCACTTACCGATAGATGATGAAGTAATGTATGTTGCAGGAAACCCAGGGGAGCTGTCGAGAATATGGCCAGCAACAATTGCAAACGGTTCAGAAGATATTGATGAACCAGGCATTCAGAATTACACAACAATATCATTAATGTGCGAAATTCAAGACTACTTTGACCCAGTCCTTAATCAAGATAATCCACAGCCACTTGAGGACATGCACTTTTTACTTCCATATACACCAGAATTTGCTACTTATATGAATGATGATCGTGAGAGTCCTTTACCTAGAGCTCCAGGGTTGAGTGGTTCTTTAGTTTGGAATACTCGATATCGGGAAATAACAAATGCTGGTGGTATTTGGCAACCTTCAGATGCAAGAGTTACAGGTATAGTTTGGGGAAACTCAACTAAGGTCGGTGTATTGGTAGCAACACCAGTTGAATATATTAGGCAACTCATAGAGATTGCACGCAAAAACCTCACAGAAGGTAAACCTTATTGGGAGTTACCAAATAACTAATTTGGATACTTAATCCACATTAGACTAACAAGTTGCTTACGTACATATATATCAATAGATAAGGCAAATATGAAGGAATATTGGGATCAATATAAAGAACTAGTAATGGTGTTGATTAATGAGCTTCCACAAGAGTTTTCCGCATTTGGTGAGCTTGTATTAAAGTGGTCACCACTTCTTATGCTAATCATTGTATTTGCAAAGCTAATCGATAAGCTTTTTGAAAGTGCATCAATAAAATTTCTAGCAAACAGCTTCGTAAGTGCCTGTAAATACATGTGGAAAAAACCATATGAGGAGCCCGTTCATAAAGGTTTGATCATGGAAGCACCAAAAAGAATCCAGCGTTGGTTTCATTTGACATGTGCATGGTTTCAAGGTTTGCAAGGATCGTTCATGTTGGTATACACATTCATTGCAGTGTATCCATTGGTAACGCTTCAGATTAGGGAAGACCGCTTTATAGAAGGTGTTTTAGCGCTTTTTTTGTTATCAGTAGCAACGATATTCCTCGCATTTGTTCAATTTGGGTTATGCCAACAATCAATTAAGTTGGCTAAGTCGCTGAAGAGCAACTAACAAATTATTTAAGAGGGATTCCCAACGCGTGGCATTTTTATTATGTGTTTAAGGCGGTTGCAGAAGCTTCGGTATTGTCGCCGTGGATACATAAAGCTATGTTTGGCTAAATCAATGCCATAGATAGAGAGTGACATGGAGACCTCCTAGGAATTTGGTCGTCAGACATTACCAAGTGTCGCAGAGCCTGATGAGGGGGAGTTCATGCCACTCGTTAAGCCTCAATGAAACGTCTTTAATCATCAAGGATAAATAGTGAAAATTTTTTTTGATACGAATATCTTTTACAACGATTGGTTCATGAAGCAAGCAAACTTTAAATACTTATTTCATTATATTGCTAATGAAGATGAAGAGCTTGTTATGTCTAGAGTTGTATGTGAGGAAGTTGAAAATATTAGAAGGCGAGAAGCAGAGCTTTCGCTAACTAAAATAAATGACGAGTTAAAGAACCTTAAAAAATTATTGCCTTTCCAAGTTTCATTTGATTCAAGCGACATAATTTCTTTCGAATATGGCTTTATCAGTGAAATTGAAAATAAGTGCGAAAATTTAACTGTAATTGATTATGAAGGTATTAGTCAGTCTGAGGTTGTAAAAAGAGCTTTGACAAATAGAAAACCATTTACAGAAGGTGAGAAAGGTTATCGGGATACGCTAATTTGGCTCTCTTTGTTGAAGCATTTAAAAGAAACAAATTATAGTGGTGATATTGCCTTTATATCCAAGAATAGCTCCGATTTTTTTGTTAAGAGAAAATCGGAGTTTCATCTTCATTCCGAGTTGCTGGAAGATTTAAAACATCATGAAATTGCAGCTAATGTAATTCCGTATGATTCGTTATTCTCATTTGTCAAAGATAACATAGATAAAGATCAGCATGTAGTTGAGCTCGGGAAGATTGTTGATATTTTAGAGTGGGAAGGTTGTTACTATTTATCTGATATTTCTGGTTCTGAGTTATCAAATGTTCTCCTAGAAAGTAGACTTAGCAATATCCCCGTTCAGAATATAACTTTCTCCAACGCCGAGATATTTGAGGGGTTGGAGGATGAGTACTTAGAGAGTAGTAAGGAAATGAAAGGAGGTGACGTGTTTGTCTCTTATTCATTTAACTTAAGGCGAGTTACTCTTTCACTTGAGATCCCTAAATCCGATTATGAAAGTAATAAAGAAGCTATTGACGAGCAATTTTTTGATATAGAAATAAAGACTGACAGTGTTTTTATGGAGACAATTATTCGACCATATTATGACATTAGCTTTATCTATAACACTGAGAGTGAAGAATATAAGGATGTAAGTATCAGTTGTTATAGAGTTAGGTGACCAGCTTGACAGAGACTATCAAGAGTGACGTGTTACACTCAGCTGTTTTGGTATGGAGTTTGGTGCGCTTGGTAAATTCATCGTGGCGCACTTTGTTGCAGGGGTTAGTATTATTTAAGTTTTATGGAGGTAGATTTGACTAACAAGAACTCTCAAGCATTGGATTTTCAACTAAATGCTTGTCTCGATGCAGTAAAAGAGAGTAATAAATTAATTGAAAAGTATACATTGTTAGCATTTGTGTTTTTTTGTACAGGAGCTGTAATTACTCTGTATCCAGCACTTGATAAAACATCTGTTATGGGAATTAAACTTACAAGAATTAGTGCCATGAATGTACTTTGGTTTTCAGGTGTAATTGCTTTTCTAATGCGAACTTTAAGTTTTTCAAGTTATGAATTGTCTTTAACAAAACTAAAGAGCTTGTACAGAGAAAGATATAAAATAGAAATAACACCATGGTTTGTTACTCCTTTAGGCGCGATTGCATCATTTACAATTCTTTCTGCAGGAGATGCATACTCTAGGTTAATGAAATCAATAATTGCAGTTGTTTTATTTTTACCATTTGGGTTGGTATGTAAGTTTAATGTTGAAAGTTTTGAGCGAAATGGCTCTCTTGTAAGTACATTGTTTGCAGTTTCAGTTGCTTTTCTTATTTTGCTTTTTAATTTAGAAGGGAAGATTGCTCGTAGAGAACTTAATATAGTACTAGTTAAGCAACTTGATGCTGCATGATGCTAACAAGTCGTTAAAAGTACAAAAAACAGTTGGCTTTATCTCTTGCGTCGCTAATTTTAGCCAATAATTTTTTGCCTCTTAATGAGGCGTTAGATGGTTAAGGAGTTTAAATGTTCCCTCTAGTTAAAAATTACGATTCACTATCTCCTGAATTGTTTGAAAATTATTATCAAAAATGGCCTCAAGCTCTTAATCATATTCCTAAAGAAGTTGTTGAAACTTGGATTTATCGTCATTGGAGTGATTTTAAAGATTGGTTGCCGTTACAACCTGAAAGTTGGGGTTATGAACTTTGTGAGTTTACTAATGAACAAATAATGGAAATCGGTCATGTAAATAACTGGCCTCTTCAATTTCGATCTTGGGGTAGGGAGTTACTACAAGGTCAGCATAGAAAAACGACTTGGCTTGGAAAATATATGCTAGAACAAGGTACGACTCCAACCTCAATTATAGTAGGGAAAAACTTTGGTTTTTTTTCGCACCCAATAGAGTGTGGAGATCAACAAATGAAAGAACCTTATCAATTAATCGAGGGGCATATGAGGTTGTCATATCTCATGGGAATGATATCTGAAGGTCACAGTAACTTAACTGAAAAGCATAAGGTATGGGTTGCGACATATCCACAAAACGATAAATGTGCCTAAAAAATGCATCAACACGATTTATTACACTCGGCAATCTCAGTTTGCTGAGTGTTTTTCGTTTTAAGGTGTCAATTTTAGGCATATTTGTATAGTAATAAATGTGTTAAGTGGGCGTTAGGTGAATAGAGTAGGTAGAATCAATTATTAATTTTTATCTTTAGTTCTAGACCTCTTATTATGCTGTTAACCTCATGATCTTTAGGCATAGATATACTAGTATGAGTCATAAACACGACACTAGCCTCACCACATAAGTCGTCGTCACCTTTAAAGCCAAACGGTATAAAACCATATTGATACGTAGAAAAAGTAATAGTGCACTCTCCATTACTATTGAAGTCATGTTTTTTAAGAGTTGATTTAGCTAAGGACATTACATAATTTGTGAAATTTTTCACTTCATTTTTTATTTGTGATTTACGTTCTATGTCTGCCTGTTTAGAGTCTTCTTCTGCTTTTCTTGCTTCTTTTATTTTTGATGCGATTTTACCGCACTTATTTTCTGCTGCTCTGAATGATTTATTGAAGCCCATACCATTAAACTTCCAATCTATCTCTGCCCCATCTGGTTTACGAACCCTAATCAAAAATGTTGATGATTTTTTGATTGCGGCTATTACATTGATTGCATCCTTGATAAAAAGAGAATTATTTGTCCCTTCATGCACAAAAAGAGAGATAGGACTATTATTGTCAGCTCTGAATTTTAAGAATCTAATTGAGCCAACATACCCAACTCGATTAAGGATAAATTGAAAATCCCCATCACTACACCTGGCTGAAACATTAGCTTGATAAGGCCATATTTGATTTTCAGACTTAATAGAAGTTCCTATGTTATAAGAGTCGTCCATAGCATCTTTGCTTGAAAATGACTGCCAACTATTTAGGTTAGCGAAGGTGGGTAAAGAGAAAAGAAATACCCATAATGTTAATAATATTTTCACAAAGTCATCCTTACTTCCATTTTTTAAAATCAACAAGTGAAGTTAAATTTTCTGGTGTTGAGCATCCATATAAGAATAAGGTTGGGGGGGATGCTAACCGACCCTATCGTTTATCTCACGACTCTCACGTTCTGTTTCTCTGTCGGCTAGATATGCTACGTTTTCAGTTATTTCTATTAGCGAATATGAGATCCCAAAAGCTAGAACCTTTATTACATACACTGAAAAGGAAATTAGCAGAGCGACAGCGACATCAATTTTAGTGGTGGTGTGACTATTAGCTGGATTTAAAATGATAATTACAATAGCTCCAATAGTGATTAACGTTAAAGTAATCGTAAAAACAGCATCTAAAAAGACAGCTGTCTTCTTAAAAGAGGTAACCCTCGAATTCATATCCAAAACCATAATGTGACCCTATTAATTTTATCCTGAATGCTGACCGTTAAGTCTCCCATGCATTTTTCTAATCGTTTCTTATAGCTATTATTTCTTCTTCGTTATTTTTTTAATGGAAAGCCGGAAGCTTGGAGGGGAAGGTATTGCGGTATTCATCATTTCAGTGAACGTGGCATAAGCATCTGTTACAAAAACCTCAGAGTCTACAAAGACAATAAAGGTTTGATCCTTGTAGTTCATTGGGCATCGAGTGTAAACGGTTCGGTAACCATGCTTAAGACGTGAGAGCTCCCTTAATGCTGAATCACCAGCAAGTACACGAAAGCTAAGATCCCTATCTATAAAGAAGTGCTTCATTATTTGCTCCCTGTTAAAACGTTTGTTTGACACTTATCCCTTGAGCTTCCCCCTCTTGATGTACATCAACGTCTAATCCGCCACCTGATTCGTAGTGACCATGATAAGGTTCATCATCATTGGCTGGTTGTTTGGCAGGAGAGGAATCACCATGTCCCCCCGCACAACCTGCTAACGCAAAGATGAACCCAATCAGGATTAATTTAGCCATTTAATATTCCTTATGTTTAATCAGCCCGGGCTTGAAACGTATGCTAAAACCTTTCGATACGTTTGGTGGATGGTGCCATATGAAAACAGGTTGTTATTAAATCTTTACTTTTTTGTGTTTAGCCATCGGCGAAAATAACACATATGTATAAAACATCGTACAATAGTGACGTGAAAAGTTACATTTCATATATGAGCATTATTCGACATCTATCGTTAATAATTCCCCTTCATGTGATAACCCGAAAGAAGCTTATCGATGACAGTGTGCAGAGATGCGTACTCTCCGGCCACTTGCCTAGCCTAATCACTAGGATTTTTTGTTTCTCGTTGTTGCATTTAACGCATCTGGTAATGTGGTTGTTGCGATTGGTGCAATTAAGGGGTAATAATGAAAACGCTTAAGCCGAGGATCATGAAGACGCTAGATCCGTCAGTCACACGAAAGAATGGAAACCGTTCAGCGACAGCCCGTACTTATGGTGGCAAATGGCAACGGATACGCAAGGCGGTATTAACGGATGAACCACTGTGCAGGTTATGCCTAGCTGCAGGGATCACACAGCAAGCAATGGAGGTTGACCACATTATCCCGCTTTACTTGGGTGGTACTGATGAGAAGTCAAACTTACAACCGTTATGTTTTCTTTGTCACCAATTCAAAACGGCAACTGAAAACACCTTACGTAATCGTGACCGTAAACGCGACTGAGAGATGCAATAAGTCAGTGATGCCCCATGCTCGACGGTATAGCTTCTGTCTCCAGGTAACCCCGCACGATGCGTGTGGATAGGCAAGGGGGGGCGGTCATAGTGGTACGAGTTGGGTCGGTAACCTCACCTTGCTCTCACGTAGAGAAAAAAAAGCACAGGTAATGGGGGTCGTATGAATAATCACGATAAAAACGGCAAGACTCACGATGATAATGACGGCGATGAGCCAGAAGTAAAAGTCATTATGATTGGGGAAGTCGCTGTTTCTGAAACAGATTATCTTCGCGCCGAATACCTTTTTGTTGCAGGTTATACCTCGGCAAAAATAGCCAATTGGTTAGGTGTAAAGGTGAAAGATATGACTGCAATTGGGCTCACAAAAGTGAATTGTAAGCTCACTTTCGACGCAAAAATAATGCATTTATTCGCCATTGGTAAAGGGGCACCGGTCATGACCACGTTCCTGAAGACCATGCCTTTTTATGATGAGGTTGACCAACGGCCACCGTCGAAAAAGACCAAAACCAAGAAAGAATTTGAGAAAGAAGATGCGGCGAGAGCCGGTAAAACGGGCAAGTTCAGAAAGTCTGGATTACGGAGTGTTAAGTGATGATGCCACTGCAGTCTACAGCCAACCTGGATTGGGAAAAAAAGATCCTTGCAGGTGAAAGCATTATTCCCTTTGAGACGTATAACCAGTCCCTTGCTGATGAAGCCTGGGAAATTTTGAAGGAATTGAAGGTTGTTGATGCCTTGAGACAGCCAACGATTGGTGAGTCTCACCTGCCATGGTTACGCCAGTTCTGTGATGCCATCTTTGGCTCTTATGATATTGAAGGTGAAGAGCAGATCATCAAAGAGATCTTGCTGCTTATCTCCAAGAAGAATTCTAAATCATCGACTGCAGCCGGAATTATGCTGACTCTATTGATTCTTAATACGCGGTCATCTGCTGAGTTTTTAATTTTGGCGCCGACTATTGAGGTAGCTAACAACTCCTATCAACCGGCTCGGGACATGATAAAGGCCGACCCTGAACTCGAACGCATTCTCAAAGTACAGGATCACGTCAGAACGATTACGGATATTGAAACTGGCTCGACTCTCAAGGTGGTGGCGGCTGAATCAGATTCAGTGTCGGGCAAGAAAGCTTCCGTCGTGCTGGTGGATGAGCTTTGGTTATTCGGCTCAAAGCCTAATGCTGAAAACATGCTGCGTGAAGCAACCGGTGGTTTGGCATCACGCCCTGAAGGGTTCGTGATTTATCTCACCACACAATCAGATAAACCACCGGCTGGTGTATTTAGAACCAAGCTCGAGTACGCGCGGAAAGTACGAGATGGTAAGACGAATGATCCTTACTTTCTCCCTGTGCTTTATGAATTCCCCCAAAGCATGATTAAGGATAAATCCTACCTCGAGCAGAAGTATTTCAAGTTAACGAACCCGAATATGGGACTCAGCGTTTCTGAAACCTTTTTAATTCGTGAGTTGGCAAAAGCCCAGGAAGATGGGGATGAAAGTCTCATCGGCTTCCTGGCTAAACACCTCAATATTGAAATCGACATGAACCTGCGTAATGACCGGTGGGTTGGGGCTGATTTTTGGTCTGACTGCGCAACGGACGTGACACTCGCACGCATCCTTGAGGAGTCAGATGCCATTTCAATTGGCATTGATGGTGGCGGTTTGGATGACTTATATGGTTTGGCCGTGATTGGACGCCATGCCGAAACACAACGATGGATGTTTTGGACGCATGCCTGGGCGCATCCCATTGTCTTGAAGCGACGCAAAGCACAAGCGCCACGCTTCAAGGGATTTGAGAAGGATGGGGATTTAACACTGGTCAAAGAAATTGGCGATGACATGGATGACATCGTTGCAACGGTCAGTGAAGTGGATGATAGCGGTCTGCTTGTTCAAATAGGGATTGACCAACATGGCTTGGCATCGCTGGTGGAAGCCCTTATCGATGCACAAATTGATGAAGATAAAATCATCGGTATCTCCCAGGGCTGGAAGATGATGAGTGCGATTAAGACTGTTGAGCGACGCCTAGCCGACAAAAGTGCCGAGCATGATGGCTCGATGATGATGAAGTGGTGTGTCGGGAACGCCCGAACAAGACCTGTTGGTAATGCCGTCATGATCACCAAGCAAGAATCTGGCCCCGCAAAAATTGACCCACTCATGGCGTTGTTTGATGCCGCATCGATTATGGCGCAAAACCCTGAAGGTGTAACCACGCCACAAGTGTACAACTTGGAGGACGTGTAGATGGGGAAGATAGCCCGATTCTTTTTTGGTGCGCCGGATAAAGAAGTGACCGACAAGAGCCCTGAAGTGGAAACGTCACTTGATCCTCAAGCTATGAGCATTAACGAGCTGGTCGATATGTTGGGCGTCGGCGTGACAGCGTCCGGTGAGCCGGTGACTGAGACGACGGCCTTAAAGGTAACGACGGTTTACCGCTGTATCGAACTCATTGGTAGCAGCATTAAAGTACTGCCTTTTAATGTGCATGAAAGAAATGGGGATGCGCATCAACCTATCGATCACGACTACAACTGGCTGTTTAACTGTCGCGCCAATATCGACATGACAAGTTCGGATGCCTGGCAGTTTTTGATCACCTCAAAATTTACCCATGGTGATGGTTTCGCTGAGCTTATTCGAGCCAGTTACCGAAGTTCGAAAGTGATTGGTTGGAACCCATTACATCCTGACAAAGTTGACCCGTTCAGAGACCGATTAACGGGTATCAAATATTACCGCGTCACTCGGGAGAATGGTGAGCAAGAAGTGTTGGATCAGGCTGATGTTATTCAGCTGACTTCGCTGGGGTATGACGGACTGAGAAGCCCAAGTCCAATCACTTATGCGGCATCTGAAGCAATAGGTACAGCTATTGCGGGTCAGAAATGGTCAGGGAAATTCTTTGATGAAGGGGCAACGTTTGATTATGCCCTGAGTACTGATGCCAAGATGTCGCGCACCCAATTGAAAGACGTTAAAGACACGGTGATAGCCAGAGAAAAGAATTCACGAATGCCCTTGGTATTGTCGGGTGGTTTGAAACCCGCTCAACTCACTATTAACCCGCGTGATGCAGAAATATTGGCCTCGCGACTTTTTACGATAGAGGAGATTTGCCGAATTTTTGGTGTGTTTCCTTTCATGGTTGGGCATACGAACAAGTCGACATCCTGGCAATCGGGGCTTGAGTCTATGGGCTCTACGTTTGTTCGCTATACCTTGCTCAGTCACCTCACCCAGATTGAGCAGGAATTTAATTACAAGTTATGGCCTGCCAGAAGTAAACGGTTTCTCGATCACAATACCTCACAACTTGAGCGGGGTGATATGAAGTCCCGCTTTGATGCTTATCGCAGTGCATTGGGGCGAGCAGGCGAACCTGGTTGGATAAGCGTTAATGAAGTGAGAAAGCGTGAAAACATGGCACCGGCTGCCGATGGGGATGAACTCTTTAAGCCGGAAATTACTGAGGCAAACAATGGAGAGCAGTCTAATGCCGATGCCTAAAAATACCTATTTTCAGATGCTCTTTGAAAATCGTCATGTGGCCGATCGTAAGTTTGCCATTGAAAGTGCAGAGGGCAGTGATGACGCTGAAATCTTTCTTTATGACGCCATTGTGTCAGACAAAGACGAGGCTGAGTGGTGGGGTGGCGTTGATCCCGAGACGTTCGTGAATGCTGTGCGTGGAATCGAGGCCAAAAATATTCACCTCCGAATTAACTCACCAGGTGGTTCAGTGTTTGCCGCTCGAACGATGGAGCAGGCATTGCGTGAGCACAAAGCGACCGTGACGGTACACATTGATGGATTGGCAGCTTCTGCAGCATCGTTCCTTGCGATGGCTGGTGACGAAATCATTATTGGCGAAGGCGCAATGATGATGATCCACAAGGCATGGACTGTCTCATGGGGAAATGCCGACGATTTATTGGCTGAAGCCGCATTACTAGAAAAACTCGATGGCACATTGGCTAAGACCTACGCAAAACGAGCGGGTGGGGATGAAAAAACCTTTTCCGATTATATGAGAAATGAAACGTGGTTTACGGCTGATGAAGCGGTAGCGGCAGGGATTGCCGATACGGTTTATGACGCAGAGCCAGCACCGAAAAAAGAAGGTAACACCAATAACGCAATACGTCCGAATTGGAATTGTAATGCCTTCCTTAATGCAGTTAATCGGCCTGAAATTCAGGAATATGTCACAGATGAGCATCGTGACAGACAAATGCAACGATTGAACGTTTTAACCCGCTGCGCACTCGCAGTTAATTAACTAGGAGGGCTTTATGTCCAAGCTTAAAGCATTGCGCGAGTCGCGCGACAAATTAGCGAAAGAAGCTAATGCACTAAACGATAAATACCCTGCAGACAAACGCATGAGCGCGGAAGATGGCCAAAAGCTGGATGGCATTTTAGCTGACATCCAAGCGATTGATGGGGATATTCGCCGTGAGCAGCAGGTTGCTGATTTAGCGTTAGAAAACGATGTCGATGACGGCGGTGTGAATAACACCTTGCGTGACAAACATACCAAAGAACCCAATAAACATTCAGATGTGGCAGCTGCGATGCGTGCTTACATGCTGGGTGGGGTCAGTGCTCTGACGCCTGAGCAGTATCAGTTAATGACGGCACGTAGTCCTTCAGATGTTAATAATGCCATGAGTACCACGGTACCGACTGAAGGGGGATATACCACCGCACCGGAATGGATCCGTCAGGTTGAACAAGCGATGAAAGCGTATGGCGGTATGTATAACGTATCGACGGTGATGCGTACGGCTACGGGTAACACGATCAATTTCCCAACAACGGATGCGACGGCAGAGGAAGGTGAAATTGTTGGTCAAAATGCACCTGCCGGTACCAAAGATACCACCTTTGGCAATAAATCTATCGGCTCATATATGTACTCATCAAAGTCCATTGCCATTCCTTGGGAACTGCTGCAAGACAGCTTTTTTGATATTGACGGTTATATCCAAGATTTACTGGGTATGCGTATAGGTCGTATCACCAATCGTCACTTTACGGTGGGAACCGGTACAAATCAGCCTGCAGGTATTGTTACTGGGGCGGCGCTAGGTAAGAAGGGGAAAACGGGCCAAACCGCACTGGTGACCTATGAGGATCTTGTATCCCTTGAACACAGTGTTGATCCCGCTTACCGCAATTCACCGGGTGTCGGTTATATGTTCCATGATACGACCCTTGAAGCTCTGCGTGTTATCAAAGACAAAAATGACCGTCCTATCTTCGTACCTGGCTATGAAACGGGGAACCCTGGCGGTGCCCCCGATCGTATTTTGAACCGCCCTATCACCATCAATCAACACATGGCCGAAATGGCAGCAGATGCCAAATCCATTCTGTTTGGTGCGCTGAATAAATACCGTATCCGTTTAGTGATGGATCTTCGCTTGTTCCGCATGACTGATAGTAAGTACACCGAAAAAGCACAAACAGGCTTTATTGGGTACCAACGTGCTGACGGTGCATTAATCGATGTGGGTGGGGCTGTGAAGTACTACCAGAACTCAGCCACTTAACTGTTATGGAGTATCCCAATGGCTAACAAAAAAGCACTCGTACTTAAACGCCTGCGTGTATTTGATATCGGCCCAGGCATTGTTATCACCGGCCCTGAGAAAACGATTAATGAGTTAGAGGAGCTGGGCTTTGTTGATACAGCAAAAGCCGCGATTGACCATGAGCTTAAAGCAACGGGTCAGGAAGATGCCGTTAATTTAGAACAAGACGTGTTGGAGTAAACGCCGTGTTGGATTCAGCGACCTCACCCATCAGTTTGAAAGACATGAAATTGCACCTGCGCGTGGATCATGACCATGAAGATTTGTATATCGAGTCATTAACGGCTGCTGCCATTGCACTGTGTGAAGGGCGTCTGTTTCGTTCTTTTACTGAGGTGAGGACTGAGTATGGCTATCTACCGGCGCCATTGGTTTCATGGGTCAAGCTGGCCACGTTGGAAATGTACGCACAGCGTCGGCTGGCCACCGAGAAGCCATTAACGATGAGCCCTTTTTCCGAGCACCTGCTTGATAAGTACATTGATTACTCTAAGGGGGTGTAATGGACGTTGGGCGAATGAATCATCGAATCACGATTGAAGGTACAGACCGATCACATGTTGATGCTGCTGGTCAGCCTATTACAGAGTATGCAGAGGTCTGTTCTGTCTGGGCCAATGTGCGTTTTGAGCGTGGCATAGAGGCCATGAGAAATGGTATCGACACGGCTGTGCGGCGTGGCAGCGTACGTATTCGATATAGAGAGGACATCAATGAGGACATGCGTCTTATTCATAGAGGGATGACCTATGCCATTACCAACGTATTACCTGATGAAGAAACGATGGAATTTATGGACCTCTTGATTGAGAAACGTTCATGAAAATGCATGTGGATGTGAGTCGCATTGATGCTTATGTCGACAGCCTCAAAGAAGACGTTGTTGATGCTGTGTTCTCCGGCACGAAAGAGGCCGCTCAAACGATTAAAGCGTCGCTTGATGCCGAAGGAAAGAAACGGTTTGGTCGCAGTGATTTCATCATTTCAGGGCGCAGTAGCTTTTCTGTTAATGAGGTGGGTTTCGCTGTGTATAACGTGATGCCCCAGTGGAACAAAACGGTGTCAGAAAATGCCACACAGGGAACGTCGAATGCTAACTTTCTTAACTTTATCGAGTATGGCCAGGTTAGACACCACCCTGTGTACCTGGATAGAAAGACGGGCGAGTGGAAAACGAATAGCAAGGTGACGGTGGCGGAATACAAAAGAAAATCCGTTCCGTTCTTTTTCCCTGCAGTCCATAAAGGCCAAACGCAGGCTCGACTGAATTTTGAAGAGCGGTTTTTTAAGGTACTGAATGCAAGGCGGGCAACATGACGCTTGAAGAAAAGATGTATGCCGTTGTGTCACCGGTGGTGCATCAATGCTTCCCCGTAAAAGGTCCGTTTGCGATCCACGCACCGGTCGCGATTTGGGAAAGGCTCGGTGGTACTCCCATTTATTTTATGGATAACACGGCAGCTGATAAGTCGCACGCGATCGTAAGGGTCACATTCTTTGAAACGACGGCAATAAAAGCCGCAATAACAATGAAAGCGATCGAGAAAGCCATGGTGGGTACCGATGTGTTTTTATCATCACCGCGCACCGAACCCGTAACGATAGCAGATGAAAACCCTGATGGGTTTTACATCTTAGCTCAAGATTTCAACGTGTGGTTTACCACCAATTGAGGAGGCTTCATGGCCGTTTCACTACCTAATGGCGTCGTGTTTGCGATTGCTAAAACGAAGGCTGCACCTGCAGTCATGTCTGCACTGACTAATGCAACGGATGCTGTCGCAACCGTTGCCGGAAGTACGATAGCGACCAACGACATTGTTATTGTTCAAAGTGGGTGGAGCAATATCAATGAGCGGGTCGCAAAGGTGGGGGCGACATCAAAACTGTTGGGCATTGATACCTCAGATACGACTCAATTTCCTAGCGGTATGGGTGCAGGGAAGTTGATAAAAGTATCTGAGTGGCAGCAGGTTACGCAGGTTATCTCATCCGAGACGTCAGGAGGTGATCAGCAGTTCGCCACTTATTCGTTCCTTGAAAATGACTTTGAAACACAGATCCCAACGCGAACATCACCTGTTGTTCTGACCTTGAGCATTGCTGATGACGATACCTTGCCGGGTTATATTGCGTTAAAAAAAGCGGCTGATGGAAAAGAGACTCAGGTTGTCCGAGCGATGTTACCGAATGGCGCCACACTCTATTACCACGCTTATATCTCGGTGAATGAAACACCCAGCATGACTAAAGATCAGGTAATGGCCATCGGCGTCACCATTAGCCTTATCGTTCGTCCCACTCGTTATACAAAAGCTTAGGAGAAAGAGATGTCTTTATTAGTGCTCGGAAAAACACCCGATTCATTTGAGGGGAAGGTTGAGCTGATTGATGCTAGCGGTTCAAGCCAAGAACTGCCACTCACGTTCAAATATTTCACTAGCTTGGAGTATGCAAAATTATCAGATGGCTGGGGGGATAATGACACGAAAACAACCACGTTGGCTGAAACCAATGAAGCTGTTGTGAAGAAAACATTTGATCAATACGCCAAAGTCTTGCAACAAATTTTAGTGGGATGGGACATTGATGCTGAATTCACTAAAGCGAATATCGTTAAGTTGTGTGATGAGTATCCAGATGCATTCACTGCGATTGTTGATGAGCATCGCAGTACGTTGCTTGAGCGCCGACTGGGAAACTAACAAAGGCTGCATCGGTATTGGTAGGGAAAAATATTGATGCAGCTTTAAAAATGCTGGGTATGTCATTGGATGATTTTGAGCAAGGTGATGGTGATAAAGAGGTATGGCCTGAAAATTGGCCTGCTGTTCAACTATTCAGCCGAATGTCGACGCAATGGCGATGTGGACAAAATGGGGTTATCGGGCTTGATTATAACGTCATTTTTTCATGGATGGATATCGAGGGCTGGGGCGTAGACGTTAAACGGGATGCTTTCTCTAGCCTGCAAGTGATTGAAAAGAGCGCATTGGAAAATATTAACGAGGATTAATGATGTCTGATTCTTTAAATATCCCCATTACTGGCGATGCATCTAGCCTTGATAAAACGCTAGAGAATATAAAGTCTGAATTTAAAGAGTTTGGGCAAACTGCTCAGCGTGAAGTGAATTTAACGGGCGAGCAGGTTAAAAAGCTCGAACGTCGCTTAAAAGGTTTAGGCACCGCTAACCTCAATAAAGCATTAACCCTCGATACGCCAAAACTGTCATCGCAGTACCAACGTACCAAAGAGATCCTTAAAGGTATCTCAGTCTTACCTGAAGATCTCCAAGGTAAATATGACGGCATCACCAATCAGATTTATAGAACAGAGAAAGCCAATAGCAAGCTTGGCAATACTCTGTCACATACCAATAACCAAATTAAGAAAAACGCTGTTGGCTTTAACGGCCTATCAGACGCTGAAGTAAAAGCCGGTCGTTCAGCTAAGCAAATGAGATTCGCTATGCAGGGGCTACCGGCACAATTTACGGATATTTTTGTGTCGCTTCAGGGTGGTCAAAGACCGTTGCAAGTGCTCTTCCAGCAAGGTGGACAGATCAAAGATATGTTCGGGGGCATTAAACCTGCTATCCGAGGGGTGACAAATGCTATTGGCGCAATGATTAACCCTATAACGGTTACTGCCGCTATTGCGGGTGGTTTGTTTTATGCGTTTTATAAAGGTCAGAGTGAATTACATGAAGCCACAGTACAGATGTACAAAACAGGTGAAGCCCTGGGTTATACAAAGGAAGGAATGATAGACGCAACACTCGCAGCGAGTGAGTTTGCAGGTGTAACACGAGGAGCAGCTGCACAAGCAATTACAGTGTTTGAGAGGGCGAATGTAAAGGCATCGGCTGTTACTGGTGAAGTGATAGCAATGGGGATTAAGGCCCAGAAAGCGGGAATATCGACGCTGGATGAGTACGCCAAGGGCATTTCTTCTCTGTCTGATAAACCATTAAAAGCGGCTCTGGCATTAAACAAGCAGTTCAATTTTCTTGATAAGACCACCTACAAACAACTCGTCACCTTTACATCGATGGGTGACAACGCTGCTGCTGCGTCATTGGCTCAAAAAGCGTATACCGAGGAAATCAGCAACGCTTCAAAAAAGGCGGTAGAAGATTTGGGTTTTCTTGAACGTGCGGCCAGTAGTGTAGGGACAGTGTTCACCAACCTATGGGATGATTTAAAGAACCTTGGTCGACCATCTAATGCATTACTCGAGCTTCAGAGTGAGCTTAAAGTGACAGAGGGAAATCTGAAACTGATTGAAAATATGAAGCCGTTCGATGGACAGGCTGAATCAATTGCCAACCTAAAAGCCAAGGCAAAAGACCTTAGTGATCAGATAACCACCCTCAATAAAAAGTTGAACAATAAGCCGGATAAATTCCGGACCGAAGCTATTGAGAAGGCTTACAAGAAAAGTATTGATAGCATTAAACGAGCCCGAAGTGCTGCAAAAATAATATATAACAAATCAATTAGTGATTTGAATGATTTCATATCTAATCAAGCGTCCCTTCAATCTAAAGGTACCCGTTCGGAGGCTTATTTTACTAATGTTCAAAAAAGAGCATTAGCAGATCGTATTGATGTAACAGGCATATATAACAAAAAATTAGAAAAAGAATTAAATGCAGAAATTGATGCCAGAAGAGCGCATGGAGACAGCACTATTGATCTGGAGTTAAAACTTAACGAGTTATTAGCGAATGCAAAAAACGAACAAAATAAAACGCAAACAGAACTAGCAAACTTAAAAATAGATCAGACGGATATGTTTGCTGGTTATAAAACTGGATTTGCTGATTTTGCACTAAGTGCTGAGAAAGCCAGTTCGAAAGCGCGAACAGCCATTCAAAACGCTATGTCTGGTGCCACTGATGCACTCACAGATTTTGTCGTGACGGGGAAAGCGGACTTTAAGAGCCTAGCCTCAAGCATTATTAGTGATCTTATTCGGATCGCAATCCAAAAAAATATTACGGGCCCTCTTGCTAGTTCTGCTGTTGGGTTATTTGCTAACGGTGGGGTTTTTGACGGTGGTATTCAGAAGTTTGCTAATGGCGGTGTCGTTACGAAACCAACATTTTTCCCGATGGCCAAAGGTGCTGGGTTAATGGGTGAAGCGGGTCCAGAAGCGGTTATGCCATTAACCCGCGATGCACAGGGAAGACTGGGTGTACGTAATTCATCTAGTGGTGGCGATGGCATGAGCAGTGTTGAGGTCAATGTTATTAATCAGACGAGCAATGCAGTAACGGCTAGGCAGTCTCAGCCCAAATATGACAGCACGCTTAAGAGAATGGTGGTGAATGTCATTTTAGAAGATATTCATCGTGGTGGTCAGTTAAAAGGCGCATTAGGAGGTAGATAGTGGCACTTCCAATTTTTCCTGATGGGATAAAGCTGGCAATGGATTATGGAGAGGATCTTGACCTTGGTATTGATCGAACAGAAATGGAAGGTGGAATACCCAAACAACGTCCTAAATTTTCAATGCCAATCATGACCAGACGAGCAAAGGTCGTCGCCACTACGTTTGATGACAAAGTTAAGTTTGATCATTGGTATATCAACGATATTAAAGGTGCCTGTTGGTTTACCTATAACGACCCAATTCGTAGCTCAGGTACGCTTACGGCAAGATTCCAAGAGGGTAAGCTCTCATGGCACATGGTTGCTCGAAATATTTGGGAAGCTAATGTAGTGATTGAATCGATCGGACTAACATAATGCCTCGCTATTATACGGATAAAGCCAAGGTTAATATTAATTCAACATCTGCTGATGAGCCGATGTTAATTTTAATTGAAATTCATCATCAGAGCTTTAATGAACCTGCACGAATAGTGGCAGACACGCAAGATATCACTCACGGTGGTAATCAATATACCGCACTGCCTATTGAAATCTCATTACCTGACGAGGGTGAAGGGAAAACGCCACAAGCACAACTATCGATAGATAATGTTGGACGAGTCTTAACTGATGAACTTGATAACTCTCGAGGGTTTGAAGGTGGAAGTTGCATGATCATGCAAATTTTACGCTCCAACTCAGAGCGTGTTGAGTGGGGGATTGAGCTAGACATCATGGATGTGTCCATTGACCCAAAAAAAATAACCGCAACGCTTGGCTACGTTGATTTGCTAAACAAGCCAGCCGTTACCATTAAATTCACACCAGAAAGATCACCTGGATTGTTCTAATGCATTGGTCAGAAAAATATATAGGTAGGAACTTTGATCCGCTGACATATGACTGTTTGGATCTGGCTGTTGATGTCGCTCGAGATGAGTTGAAGTTGAAAATTATCTCGCCAGAGCACGCTGACAGACCCATAGAGAATCAGGAGCAAGGGGCTGCAATTAATACAATGAAGCATGATTTTGCTATTCGTGTTGATGATCCAATAGAAGGGCATCCGGTTATTTTATATGACCGTGGTGTGCCATCTCACATTGGTGTTGCGACGTTCGTCAATGGGCAATGGCAATGCTTACATAATTTGACCGGAATGGGTGTTGTGATGGAACGCATGAGCAGAATGCGGATAGATGCTCATGGTGGCGTAGAGGGATTCTACAAATGGCTGAGTTAAAAGATGCAATGCTTACGTATCTGCCCAACCCGCTACTGACTGATAATAGAAAGGAGTACAACCTATCCTTTATTGAAGGTGAGACGCTTTCATCTTATTTATCTCGCGCTGGGATTGAAATTTATGATGGCCACCCTGTCGTTGTATTCATTAACGATGAAAAGCTTGTTTCGGGGTGGGAAGATTACGTTATAAAAAATAACGATGTCATCAATGTCAGGGCTGCAGTTCGTGGGAAAGCCGGTCAAATTATAGGCATGATTGCATTAGTGGCAATTTCTATTTATTTTCCACCGGCTTTAGCGGCGGCTGGTGGGTTTGCCGTTGGTACCGTTGGTAGTGCTCTTGTTACTGCAGCTGTATTGGTTGGCGCTAGCCTTGTAATCAATTCATTAGTACCACCACCGTCAGCAGGAGGTGGCGGGAATGCTCAAGAGGTGAATGAGCAGAAGCGTTATGTTATTTCTGGCCTAAAAAATAGCATCCGCCTTTTTGAGCCAATGATGATTGTCATTGGCAAAATGCGCGTCTTTCCTGATGTCGCCTCAAATTTTTATACCGAATTTATTAATAGTGAGCAGTACCTATATCAAGCATTTAACTTTGGTATTCAATCCGATCTGACATTAACTGATTTTAGAATTGGTACTGCAGATGTTAGCAATTATAACAATATCAATATTCAAACCGCTGGTGCAGATGGTGTTTTACCGGAAAAATTTGGCAATATCGATACCATTCAGGGTGTGGAAATAAAAAAGAGCGATGGCTGGGTTTCTCGATCAACAAAAGGGCATACGGTTGGTCTCGAGCTAGATTTTCAGGTGATTGCCTTTGATACGCTTGATGAGGGGGGTGTTGATTCTAAATCAATCGCTGTTTCTATTGATGTTTACACAATAGCAGCGGATGGAACTCAAACACGATATGACACGTTAACGTTAAGTCTAACGGGCATGAAAATCAGCTCGGTAAGAACAACGCATCGAATTCATATCAATGATAGTGGTGAGTATTTAGTCAAAGTGAGAAAGACATCCATTGATGTTGAAAGCACAAAAAAAACAAGACGACTATCGTGGGTAAGCCTAAAAGCGTTCCAAGAAGATAATGCTGATTACTCGGGGCAAAGGCGTGTTGGCGTATCAATAAAGGCGAGTGGTCAGCTATCAGGACAGGTCGATCAGTTTAACGCTATTTGTCAGTCGACTATTCCCGTTTGGACAGGTTCAACATGGGTAAAACAATTCACATCAAACCCTGCATGGTGGCTATTGTGGTGGTTCAGGGGGAGTAAAGATTCGGCAGGTAGGCGTCAATATGGCGCTGGATTACCAGATTCCCGAATTGACATGGATTCGATAAAAGCATTTGCAGCATGGTGTAACAGAAAAAATCTGGAGTGTAATGCTGTCATCAATTCAAGTCAGTCAGTGAAAAATGTGGCTGAAATTATATCTCGATGTGGGCGAGGGCAAACGACATGGCAGACTGGTAAATATGGCGTCATATGGGATGCCGACGATTTATCACATATTGCTGTTTTTAGTCCGTCAAATATCAAGTCTGGAACATTTTCGATTGATTACGTTTCAGGGAAACTTGCTGATGAATTTATCGTAAATTTTAAGAATGCTGACAGTAATTGGGCGGCTGAAAGTGTAAGAGCGACAGTTGGCGGTATTAGCGATCCTGATAACCCTGTGGAAATAGATTTCATTGGTTGTACTAATAAAGACCAAGCGGGACGTGAAGCCTCATTGCTTGCAGCATCACAGGAGTTTTTTAAACGTCGAACCCATTGGGAAACCGATATTGAAGGGCTGGTGGCATCTAAAGGTGATGTTGTTCTGTTAAGCCATGACATGGTCAGTTGGTCAAATTCAGGCCGAATGATTGATGGTGGTGATCACTTTACTATTTATCTTGATGCTGATGTTCCTCAACCAGCATCAACAAACTCAGCAGTCCTTGGCATTCGCTACCCTAATGGACACTATGAAACATACATGGTTTCAGCAGTAGACGGTAATAAGGTATCTCTTAAAGCCCCCATACCGTCATCAGCAGAGAATCCGTTACCCGGTAACGGTACATATCCGGCGTGTGAGTACATGTGGTTTTATGACTCAGCGGCGAGCCCTGGTCGAAAGGTTAAAATTGTAGATGTTGTATCGATGGGAAGTGAAGGGTTCAAATTTACTGCCATTGATTATACAAACGATTATTTTCTTGCTGAATCTAATCCCTATATATACCACCGTGGTTTCTCATCAACAACGGTAGATCTTGGTTCGACAGTGACGGAACACGTTGTCGGCCTTAATGTTATTGAAGGGCGTAGGCTTACCAGAGAGAACGTAAGGTTACCGACTGCGAATGCATCCTGGATGGCCCTTCTTAATGCTGAAATATATCTATTTAAATATAAAAATAATGATGGTGGAACATGGCGTGAAATAAGAACTGAATATCAAGATGTATCATTTGATGCCTCTAAGGGAATATATGATGCCAATGTTACTGCTGTCCTTAAAGATGGAAGGTTAACTCAGCCAAGCCCTATCTCATTCACAATTGAAGATGCTGCCTTTAAAGCATCAGATGTCTTTGGTCTAAAGGCCGATATTTCAAATAATGGTGTCATCATTTCATGGGATGATTCGCTTGATCCTGACTATGTGAAGACAGAGCTAAGATTTGGTGCAACCTTTGAAACTGCCGAGGTCATTACCGAGGTAAAGGGAAATACATTCTTAAGCAAATGGCTACCTGCAGGTAATAACCGGTTCTGGGCTAGACATTGGAATCCATCATTACCCAGTGCAACCGCAGCCTCTGTGAATTTGAATGTTGCGTCCCCATCAGATGTGAAAATATCTCGCTCATCGATGCAAGTTAATGCGTTGTCATTATCGTGGGAAGACGCAAAAACAAGCCAGCCAATAAAAAGTTATACGATAAATATCGGTTCAATAACGGGTGATATAACAACAGCCACTTTCTATGGAAAAGCAGGTGCAGATTCTCGTTCAGACGTAATAATATTTACTTCTGGCGGTGATTTTAGAGTGTTCATGTCGGTGGAAGATGTTGCTGGGAATATCAGTAATATAAGGCACATCGATGTCACTGCTGCATTACCCGCTAACTTTGCTATTGCGCTTAACTATGACGCATCGAGAGGTGCGGTGTTAAGCAATGCAGAGTATATCGATGGTGAGTTATTGATGCCGTTAAATACAACGGAAACATGGGACCAACATTTTAAATCTCGTCATTGGAGTACGGTACAAGATCAGATTAATGCCCACTTCCCAATTTACTTTGAACCGGGCACTGAAAGCGCCTCTCTTGTGAGTACCAAAGACTTAGGTAAGATTTTATCTGCCGCAACAATCTCTGTCAGAATTGCTCAATCTCACCACATTGGGAATGTTTCAGCAAAAATCAAAATTGAATGGAGCAGTAATAATGCAAGTTGGACCTCTGCACCAGAAGGTGCAATAGAAGTTCAGGCAAATAATGTGCGTTATATCCGAATCAGTATTTTTGCTACAGGCCAAAATCGTGATGATCTCATTGTCATAACATCCATTGATGTTGATATCCGTGTTGAAGATAAAACTGAATCAGGTCGCTTCGTTTTGAAATCGACGGATACGAATGGAACAATTTTTACGCCTACAAAAAAATGGCTCGATATCGTAAGTGCCATTGTTACCCCTCAGAATAGTCCTGCCATAGCGAGAACTAACGTCATCATTGACGATAGCGGAAGTACACCAGTGGTTAAAGTAATGGCTTGGGATACACATAACGTTCGTATAGGCGGAACCGTATCAATATTACTTGGAGGTTATTAGCATGTCTGATCAAAATAATTTATCAAAGCCAGATATAAACAGTAATTATTCAACTGAGGTATTACAAACGATTAGAGCGCATATTTCTCGTCTATGGACCGCTGATTTTCGAGGTATGGGTGGGCTAGTGACTGGAATGAAAAGGCATGTCTTTAAAACGGTAAAGACAAAAAAGCATCTAGAAATTTATAACCGATTGGCTGATGGCAGTGAAGAGAAAATATTCGATTCACTATCACTACTTCCCTCTGGTATTGAAGATATCCCTGGCTTGCAAGGAGAGCTTGATAAGCGGGGTACGTTTGGTGCGTTTACGATGAGAGAGAGTGGAGGAAAGTTACAAATACTCAATGGTCAAAACATAATATGGCAACTTGATGCTGCGGGTAATGTCAGTGCAGAGCAGGATGTGTCTGCTAAGAAGACATTATGACGATTAAGACTGCAGGAACGATTAGCATCCAAGATATTGTTAATGAGTTTGGGGGTAACGTCCCGCACTCATTAACTGAGTATTATCGTGGTGCAGGACGGGTTCCTGATATTCCGCAAAACAACAAAATACCGACATCTGGTGACATAAGCATTACTGACTTTTATGGCTCCGTGAATGAAATGGTCATAACAATGACGACCGGAGGGCTAAAAGACTCATTCGGCTCTTTTTGGACGGCAAATATACCTAAAAGAGCAGTGATTAATAAAGGTGTCACACGGAGGTTACTTGAAATAGGAACGGGTTTAAGTGGTAGTTTGACGATTGATAACCACGGTGAAATTCAAGGCGCAAGTGGCGCACCTAGTAAGGCTGGTGGTGATGCCATTGTGGCCAACGCTAATGTAACCATTAATAATTATGGTGCTATTCGCGGTGGTGGTGGCGGTGGTGGGTCAACGAGCTATCGCGAACCAACGAGTGGTGAGGAATATACACCGCATTATCATTCAGCATCATCAAGGACTGGAATTTATTCAAGTAAAAGGCACCTATCTGGCGAGCCATTTTATTGGAAAATAGAGGTGTACTGGAAAGGGCAGGTTCTTTATTTCGTACCAAATCAATCGTCTTATAATGGACCATTTTCTAGTAGCAATACATGGTACAAGTCAGGCTGGACGTATCATAAAGGGAAAAGCCACGTTGTTAGCATAGTACCTCATGTATTGGATCATGGGATTTGGAGAACCAAGGTTGTTACTGGCGGTAGAGGTCAGGGTTATGGCACATCAAAAGCGACCAATGGTGGTACGTGGGGCCATGCTGGTGGTAATTCTGGTGGGCGAGGTGGCTACGCTATAAATAAACATGGCCACACAGTATCTGTAAATAACCACGGTACGATTAACGGTAGCGTCGTTTGATTTATAGAGTTTAGCGTATTGCGAATAGGTGTGGGTATATGGCGATTACAACGTGTGAAGTAAAGGCAACGGTAACCACTGCGGATGGAACCCCCATTGAAAATGCGACGGTGATGGCGCAATTGAATGATGTGGTTATTTATAATGGGATCATTATTCCTGAAGTTATCGTTAAGCATACTGATGCTGCAGGCATAGCATTACTCGACTTATGGCCCAATGAACTGCAAACCATTCCCGAGACCTTTTACCAGGTAACGATTGTCACACCCAATCAAGAATATAGCCGGCTCAATATCAAAGTCAGGAACGTCGACAAATCGAACCTCTATGAACTGGTCTCTGATATTTCAAATATCAAACCGACTCATCGCTTAAGTATCCTCGATCCTAATGGTGACATTGCGTTACCTAATAACGCGATAATGATTGGTAGTGAGCGATCGAGCGCGGTCCAGTCCTACAGAATAAAGAAAGCTGTGATTAACCAGCCTTACGCCTGGGGCGCGGGGGAAATGTCACTCACATCAGATGGCACTAAAACGGTTATCTCTCACCACACTAGTCTACCGAATAGTCAGGAATCCTTTTTAATAGGCGAAGGTTTTTTATGGCATGCCAAAGGTACCGAGGCCGCAGTGAAGATCTTCACAGAAGATAATCCACCAGACGCATCACAGATTACAAACTTACCAGATTTGGCGGCGCTAGCGAGTGAAATACCCAAAGCGAAAAAATGGGCGGTAAATCCTGAAGATGTGCCTATTGAACCTGGCAAGTATTCGTCGTATCACTATGCACAAAAAGCCGCTGATATTGCCCGTCAGGTGGCAACAGATAAAACCTCTATTGATGCGATGAACATTCCGCAAGTAGGCGTGGATGTTCAGGCTGCTGCCTCTCAGGTATCCGGAGATAAAGTCGCGGTGCGTGCAGATCGTCAAGCTGTCATTGCATTGAAGCAAGATACTGACGTTGCAAAAAATAAAGCGGAAAAAGCTGCCGTGAGTGCACAATCTGCCGCTGCTAGGGCAATACAAGACGGTGGGGTGTTTACGCCAACAGCTGAAAAGCCTTATCCAGATACACCGGTACTATCAACCATCTGGTGGGTACTGTTACCTAAAGGGATAAAGTTTACCTATACGAGCGGTGATTTAGTCGGGACTGATTACGCCACGGTCGAGAATGGCAGTGAAATACATTATGGCGCTGTCACGGCGAAGTTCTACTCAACCGGCGATGACAAGACGGTTGATTTATCCTCTTTGAACTATCTAGATCCGAACGGTGGAACCATGACAGGCCCCTTTACCTGGTTTGGGTCGGGTGGGGCATTACTTCAATATAGAACTAGCGCTGGTATAAAAGAAGTCTTTGGTGTCCATGCATTAGATGGAGAGCAAACTGTTAATGTGGGTGATGCTGATATGTCGCTTCACTTAGCTGCCAAAGAGGCACCCAGTATTGAGGTCAATGGAAAAGATGACTCGCTCGTTTTACTTTCTCAGCTGTATGAACTGACAAGACGGCTATTGGACGGTGGTGGGCTTGTTAGTGCTGGCGATGATCCAAAGACCAAAAAAGCGGGGCTTTATTACGTCAATGGTAAGTTTACCGGTGCGCCAACATTACCGAGCAATAATTACGTTGGTTTAATGGAAATCAAGAAGGGTTTTGATGGTATCAATGGGAGCTTGATTGAGTACCACACGGTTGATGGCGTGTATGAATTGCTTGAGCTTACGGGGGGCTGGTCTTCAACTTGGATAGAACCACCATCGGGTGGCGGTGGTATTGCGAGTCTAGGGGGGACGCTGGATTCTGACCTAGAGCTTGGTGTACATGGTATTAAATACAGCCGACGCTATATCCTCGTTGTGAGTAACGGCAAGCTCATATTAGGTGATCAAGACACGCAGATGGAAGTGGTTAGCAAACTGGTTCCTAAATGGAGAAGGGATAGCCGTCATACTTATGACTTGTTCACAAAAGCTAATCCGCCACAATCATCTCAAATTGGTGGTATCTGGGTTGGGTGCCTGATTGAGGTTGTTATCGAAGATGGGCAGCAGGTAGGTGTCCCAGCTGGCGGAAGGTATCACCAATGTGATGGTTCAACGATCCCGCCATTTTATTATGGATTAAAGCAGATGTTTCCTAGTGGTAATTATCCCAATATTCCTGTTGCTGATATAGCACCGAACATTAAGAAGTACACATTTATCAAGGTTAAGGATTAACCTAAAAAAAACCTTGCAAAAAAAGTTGTAAGTATTTGATTTGTAATTTATATCAACCTTAAATGAGGTTTGTTTTTAATGTGACTTTTATGCGTTGCTTCTGCATTTCTTGGCGTGTTTATTACCCCAAAGCTAAAGAGAAGCGCTGAAACTTCATCAAATGGAAGGTTTAAATTTTCAGCAAGTTTAGCCATTGAAATATCATCTCTATTTAATGCATTCAATAACTTATCAAGAATGAGAGAACGCTCTCTTGGAATTCCATTTATTTCATTTGTTCTAAGTCCCATTTTACTTGCTGTAATTATAAGCGTCTTATATTGCCATTCAGTTAGGACTCCAACATTCTTCATTTGAACAATGAGAGCCATGGCAGATACTTTCCAGTTTAATTTTAAAGATAAAATGGATTCAATAGTTATAATTCGGCCTTTGTACGGGAGTATGGTCGCTTTGGGCATTAATAAAGATGACGCAAAGCGATCAGCTTCAGATTCAGCATCTTTGCCTTGTGGCACCCCATGTTTATGTAAAATTAAGTGTCCCAATTCATGAGCTGCATCAAACCTACTCCTTTCGCCTGATTTTTGAGTGTTTAGATACACATAAGGTACATTCCCTTTCCAAAAAGAAAAGGCATCTACATCTTGAGTATTTTCAGATAAAGAAAACACTCTTACGCCATATCTTTCTAAAAGGTGGACCATGTTTCCAATGCTTAGAGTTCCAAGATTCCATTCTTGTCTCAAAGCTTCGGCAGCCGTTTCCGGTTCAATATTCCTATAATCTGGCAGGTTGGTTTCTGGTAAATTAAAGTGGTTTTCAAAATAATCATTTATCATTACACCAATTTGTCCAGCGCCTATTGCGGCATGTTCTTGTGCTGCTCTCATACTTTTTAGTGAGCGAAAAGAAACCGTGTCTTTATCTACGGTTTCGATTGGTTCTGGATCAAGAAAGAAGCTTGCTGGATAGTTTAATGCTATCGAGTATGCTTCAATCGTTTCTTCCAATGGGACATGTTTACAGTATTCTTTTTCGTGCTCAGAGACCATCCGAGAGCTCATGCCTACTTTATCTGCTAGAGCTTTTAAAGTTAATTGGCGCCGAGTTCTGGCCAATTTGAGTCTTAATGGATTAAATCTCAATGACATACCTATCTTCTCATTTTTTTACTACATCGAAGAAATCTGAGTCATTAGTAAATTCGTGATTAGGCTCTGCTTCAAAGATCTCGTTAAACGAAATCGCAGGAAAAACAACACGTGTTTTCCAATCGCAAATTTTAATTTTTCCTTTGCTACCAGAAATGGAAGTGCTAGTAGGCAAAGATAACTCATATCTCACTTCGGATTTTATTTTATCTAAAGTATATAAAAGAACCCAGGTTTGGTGGGTGTCTGCTGATATATTTGTCAATTGGTTGGGTGCGTCGTCAAATAAATCGTAGTTTTGCCCCACATAACTTTGAGTTACATGACCTTTTGCGTTACGTGTTTTAGGAGATACCGTATCTAGTAGACCTGTATTGGCATCACCGCTAGTCATTACAATTGTAATCTCTCGCTCTGGGTTTATTAATATGGGCATGCCATTTTGCTGCTCTGAATGCCAACCGTCACATTCTTCGATAACTGAAGATCTGAAGGTCGCAACAATTTCTTCCCAAGCTCTTGAGCCTCCAGCTGTCACTGGATGAAATTTGTTAACACTCTTGAATAGTGATAAGCCACTTTGCATAGCGTCTCTAAACACCTCAGGTTTGATACCTAATGTAGAATTTAGGTTTGGTGAGGTGGACTCTTCAAATTGTTGAATCTGGATAACACTGTTGTTCATAGACAAATCTCTTTTAGCAAATTTAATTCGATAAGCTGCAACGCTCATTTCTTATTTTAACCTACTTTCGTAGGTTAAAACAAGAAATGGTGTTTTTTTTTGAGGGGAGTTTAAACATGCCTAAAGAAGCTGCAACGATCCAAATCGTTATCAATCATATTGATCTAACTATGATTGATTTTAGTGCCATAGAGGTTGTTTTTTTGAGAGTGTAGTGTTGCTAATGTCTCAATATTTTTATGACTCAGTACATATTAAGCCTTCTTACTTTTTTGGGGGCATATTGGGGGCAAAACTGATCGAAAAAGGGTGTTTGGGGGCAAAATGGGGGCAAAAAAAAACGCTTGGAAATGGAAAAAATATTATCAAAATGTATTTTAGTTGGTTGATATGTAATGATTTTTTGATAATTAACAATTAGTTAATATTTTAGTGCCAACATCCTGCCCAGTACTTTGGATAGCTATTTATTGGTGTTGCTTTCGTGTGCATGTGTTGACCTCAATCTTTGGAGGCGGGAATTATAGCCGTTCAGTAAATGGCTGGCTAGCCCTTATATTTACTGACTTTTTGGCGCAATTACGCATGATTTTTATGTGGTTAAGCATAGTTGTAAATAAATGAAGGGAATAAAACAAATTTAGTTTTAAATAAATCGTGTTAATCCAGCGTGATGGAAGAGGGCTGTAAAATATTCTACTCGCTAAAAATAGGTAGTTTTGGTGAGGCCATGCATCGTGATATCTACCGAGCAATTAACAACGTTGCCAAAACAGGCTCTCGTATTGACTTGATAGCTGTTAAAGCGAGGTTTAACGGAGAGGCGCCACTCGGGTTAAAAACAGGATTGGTTAACCTCGATAAAATCTTAGCCCCGAAAAACATTTTACCTGGTTCGCTGGTGGCCATTGGTGCTCGACCTAAGATGGGTAAAACTGCATTCACATTAAAGATTGCTGAATACGTTGCGATCGAAGAAGGGAAGGGGATTGCAACGTTCTCACTGGAAATGCCCAAAGAGCAAATTTATGAGCGTATGGTTTCTTCTCGAGCCCGAATCGATTGAGGTTTGTTCTATCAGAGTCCTGAGGATGTCTATAACTTCGATACTGAGTTTGCCAAAGCCAGCCAGGCCATTAGCGAATACAACAATACCAAGTGTTATATCGATGATTCACCCAGCGTCACGATTACCTATATCGAAACTGAATCGCGCAGGTTGCACCGTGAGGTTCCATTGGCTGCAATCATGGTGGATTACTTAACACTAATGACTACCGAGAAAGCCGAGCGTAATGACTTAGCTTACGGCGATATCACCAAGCGACTCAAGCAGCTGGCCAAGGAGTTAAATTGCGTTGTATTCCTGATTACTCAACTTAACCGCAAATTGGAAGAGCGGGCAGATAAAAGACCACTGCCATCTGATTCACGAGATACCGGTCAGATTGAGCAAGACTGCGATATTTGGATTGGGCTGTACCGAGACTCGGTATATCACGCTGACTCACCAAACCCACCAGAATTGATGGAAGCCATTGTTCGGTACAACAGACATGGCGGTACAGGAACTGCGTACCTTGAACTCATCAATGGGTATGTTGGTGACTTTCTCTGTAATGTCGTTTTCGATAATCCATCGGCAAGAAAAACAATGTCTGCTAAGTATGCGAGGAAATGATGAGGGTACGTATTATTTTTGCTTTATGGTAAATAATAAAAAATTATTCGTATACTATCCAATTTTTAACTAGCCACGCATTTACATTCTTATGGCTTAAAACGTCACCAGAAAGATGATTCTTGATTCAGTGCTTGTTTTCAAATCAGAAAATGTTCTCTTAAATTTATGAGTAATAGCAAACTTATTAATGAAAGGAAGAGCCTCATCCCCCTCACCACGATTTAATAATACACTATCAGGAATCCCTGTGACTTTTGGGTTATTAGGTCTTGTTGCAGTCCAAGTACATTCATACTTCAAGTCAGATTTTGATATTAGTGCCATCTTGATGTCTTTAGTTTAACCCTAATTTTTTTTCAATTTTGTAGAACATACGTCACTAAGAATACATCACATAAATATGGAAAAAGTAACTTAACTACTCAAAACTCTGTTCTGTACGCAGCGTGAAGTACCCATATATTGAAGGTACGGAATCGTTGAAATGGATATTTCAAAAAGAAATTTTATGGAATGTCACACTTGAAAACAAACCCGAGTAGAAAAACGCTATTTTTTTAAATTGGAAATTTGTTAAATTATTCCAACTAAAACTACAAAACTAGTGACTCAAACCAATTAATCGTAAATAGCAATTAGTACCATGGTATTAATCAAAAAAATAACACGATACTTATGTATACAGAAGTGTCATTAGGGCGGAAAAAATTTACAAAGCCTATAAATAAGAATGAAAATCATAAATATAAGAGCCGAAAGTTGCAACCAAAACATTGATAATGCAAATGATAACGATTATGATTGCGAGTATGGTTATTGTTTGGGTGTGTTAATGAAAATTATACTGATCATGGCTTTGATTGCTTTCTCATCTAGTGCGCTTTCGATGTCTAAACCAGTTTGCAATAAATTAGGAAAGAAGCCGAGTAGTATTTTATCTATAGAGCCAGATGTGGAATATTGTTTTTCAAACTTCGCATCAAATAGGTTTGTTAATCTTACTAATAATATTGTAATGGCGGCATCAGAGTTCGATAAGGTTTACGAACTACGCCCATACGAAGAATCAAGAATAAGAGGCAGGATACACATACTTAGCTACGGAGATGGGGCGGTAATATCAACCAGAAAGACCATTATATTAACGCCTATAAAAAATGATAAGAAGAAAGCTATAAATATGTTCCTAGATAATGATAAAGGAGGCTACTTAATAAGAAGCTCACAAAAGTTTCTGCCATCCGTTATGATCCCCATCATTGCCGCTGGAATTGCAGCAGGTGGTGCCAGTATTGGCGATTCCATTATGGATGGCGAAGAAATATGCATACCAGACGTGATAGTTTCTGCTGTGGCCGGTGCTGCGGCTGGTGCTGCCATTCCAATAATGACAACTGGCTTTATAGGGACAATTGCCGCCTCTGGGGTGGGTTTATCTGCAAAAGGAATGTGTAGTAGCTGTCACCTTGGCAGCTATTGTGGCAGAGGTAAGCATTAAAATGTTATATGCCGTCTTTTTACTGTCTTTTTTAATATATGGATTAACTATCAGCATTGAAAAATACCAACAAGCTTTTGGCGTGGTAATTATTGTTTTACTGATGATTAACCTTGAAATAAATTATACAATCATTGGTCTTTCTTATACGCTAATTTCACTTTCTATAAGTAAGTTAATTGGAAGAGGAAGAGCCAGAGTGTTGTATTTTATGATTCCCATTTTCCCATTGATAGTAATCCTTTGAAAGGCTTGTCTGGTTTTTGTCGCAAAGTTATGTTGGAGTAAAAACGTACTGATATTCAGATACAATTAGGCTGCAAGCGCGTAAAATTCATCCCAAACAGGGGTTGTAGAGCTGTTCATTTTTACAGCTCTATAGGATTTTGCGCACATTCCCCCGAAAAGTTAATTCTTGCATATAGAGTCGTTCTATCAAACTTATGTCCATATATGGTTTAGATTAATTGTGCTCGCTTTAAGCCTAATACATCCTAAAGCGTGTTTAAAGCGCACGCCACAATCATTAAATATGATGAAAACAATCAGTGCTGGTGGCTCTGATTGTTTTGTTAAGCATAATCAAACAACGTTTAATATTATGGAGAGGCTGTATCATGCCGGAACATAACATAAGAAATGTTGATGAGATGCTTAGCTCATCAGTAGCAATGCTAGAAGTGTTGGAGGTATTGGTACTTGAGGGGTTGCTGATAGATTACGTCGATGTTGAAACGATTGGAACGTACATTAACCACATAAAAAACAATCAACTTATCGTTGCCCAAATTATTGAGCAATGTATTAAGTAATCAAGTCTAATTCCGCTAATTATAGGTGAGCTTTCTCCTTTGATTAATGCCCGCCTAATTTTCTAAATGATTTAGAGCTTTCCACAAAACCACATCCACCGTCTTGTAGTGATTTATCTTTGCTGTTATTTTTACTGTGTATGCATACAGTGGTAGATCATGACTATTCATGCAGGAGTAACCGTTTTAGTCGGAGCCATCAGCGCTGGTGTAGCACTTCTTGGTAGCGTGTCATATTCATCATTTCACGATGGAGAGAACAGCCGTCAGATTAAAGTTAACGCTGAGCACATCCACCAGCTCGAGCTAAATACTAAAGACATCGCAACAACACTGCATAAGATTGAGATTGATACCGCTGTGTCTAGAGAGAAGGCCGAATGGCTCTATGACAATGCCACAAAACCGTAAATGTGGGTCATGGATTAATCTCATGAACTTTGGAGTATATAATGAAAACTATTGCTTTAATTATTGGCCACTCTGCGAAAAGTGGTGGAGCAGCAAATAGAGCTCACGGTATCAATGAGTTTCAATTTAATGGGCCGCTTGCTCATTGTGTTGCTGAAAAGCTGATGCTGTATGGGTTCGATCCGATAATTATTTGTCGTGATTGTTCTTACTCAAAATTGCCTAAAAAAGTTAATCAAACAGGTGCTGACTTAGCGGTATCCTTCCACTGTAATGCCTTCAATGATAAATCTAATGGCTCTGAGACGCTTTACTATAAGAACAGTTCTAAAGGTATTCTTCTTGCATCAGCAATACAGAAAGAAGTGGTTCAATGCCTTGGGTTAAAAGATCGTGGTCTCAAACCTTGCGTGGCATCTTACAAAGGTAAAGCAGGCGACCGTGGTGGCTTACTCCTTCAGAAAACCTCAATGCCATGTGTAATCGTAGAACCGTTTTTCATTGATAGTGATAGTTCGCTTGAACTTGCACAAGAAAGGTTTGATGACCTGGCTACAGCATACGCCTTAGGAATCAAAAACTTTTTGGAAGGTGAGATATGAGCCTCTTAACAAAAATCACGGATGTTGTTGGTGGTTCATTATTTGGTTCAGTAAAAGAGCTGATAACAGATTACTTCCCACCGGATATGTCCCTTGAAAAGAAAGCAGAGCTGCAGCGAAAAATAAATGAAATGGAATTTAAGAAGCAGATAGCCATTCTTGAAGCTGCTGCGGATGCTGAGAAAACGCTTAACCAGCGCATTGCTGAGCAAGAGGGGACAGCAAGTGATTTAAAGCAATTGCCAATAGTGGGGCGAATAGTCCTTTTTTTGCGTGGCCTGCAGCGTCCTATGTGGGGGTTCTTTGTCATGTACCTTGATTTTGAGTGGTTCACGAAAGCTCCAACATACCCTCATACTAAATTCCAATTTTCCACAGGGATATGCCTAAACCGTTACGAAGAGCTTGCGCATTATTTCACTGTTTTTTTTAACAGTGAATGGAATATTCTATGCTTCCTTTGTCAAACGGATATCCGAAAAAATCGCTTTAATCATTGATATATGAACGGAAAAAGTTCAAATTAGACAACCTGTTAGCTAATAAGTATTGGTTACAATTATATTTGAGCTGGTTCTCAGTGATAGGAAGTACGTACTTCCTACTTAGCGTTAAGTGTCTAATGGAGAAATACATTTAAAATGGATATTAAGCATATACAGTCATTACACCTCACGGAAGATCTCATATCAAAGATGACGTCTGAGGTTAAGGATGAATATGAAGTATTTCTGGATAGCCACTTGAGGTTCATTCGAGATTTCCTTCCCTCAGGTTATGAAGATAGGAATGATATCCATAACAGCTTACTTATTTTCGCCGATGGGAAAGTTGTGGCATTTAGATACTTTTTCTACGAAAGTGATGCATGTGAGTTATTTAATACGTATGTTGATTCGGGTTATCGTCGGCAATCAATAGCAACTCTACTTATAGAAAGATCAGTTTCATTATCAAATGAACACGGCATAAATAATTTTGTTGTACGCATGGCCTCCGAGAATGAAGAAAGAACGGGTCTTTTCCGTAAGTATGAACAACTTTCAAATCAACGATTCTCTGGCAGCAAGTTTACGATTTATTATGCGGGCCAGAAAGTTGTTCTAGGGTAAACACTTAACAAATTGCTTAAGAGTGACAGCTAATCTTTGGCATTTTTGGTTCGGTTGAGTTTAGTGATTACGGTGGTTTTACTCGGGGGTATGGCGGTTGTTAGCTGCACCTTAGCAAAGCGTTATACAAAAAGAAGGAAACTGTAGTGTCAGAAATATGGAAAAGTGTTGTCGTTGCTGTAGTGAGTTTCTTGCTTGCAATTTTAGGTCAGCAGTACTTTTTTGATAAGCAGAATGAAATACCAAAAATAGACATCCACACTAATTTCGATAGCAATTATATGTCTAAGCCTAAGTTTCCAGATGCAAAGGTGGAGATTAAGGTAAACAACAACGCCAAGGAATCAATTGGGTTGTTTGAAATTTCACTGGTTAACTTTAGCAATAAAGCAATCAAAGATGTTCCAATACTAATTGAAGTAAAGCCCAAGAAAGATGATTCGTTTACTTATTTATCTCATTTCGCACATGGTGAAAAGGAGATGAAAGGGTTAGTAGAAGAAATGAAGCCATATGAGCTTGATAATGGTACTCATAGATTTTCATATAAGGCTATATCACTTAATAGGAGTGAAGAAGCCAATATCGCGATGAAGTTGGGTATCTTATTTGAAGGAAAAAACGAACCAGATGTTGTGGTTTCAGCTCCAGGCTTCAATACTAGAGCTTTTAATAAAGAAAACAGCCCTGCTAGGGCTAAGACGCAACGAAATGCACTTTTCCTCATGATTGCATTAATGTTGGGGTTATTCGGTTTTACTTTTATTGTATTTGGACCAATAATTTCTCGCTTGTCTTCACCACTAGATAGGAAGAGCGATAAACGATACGCAAAACAAATTTTCGATGTTCTAAGAATACAAAGCCAATATAGTCAAATGACTGATGATGAATTAAAGAATCATGTAGCCGATTTTTTATATAAACGTCAATTCAATTGGTGGAATTCGAAGTCAGTATTAGGCAAGTGGTTTTTGGGAATGCGAGACCCACAGCCTACTGATTACCGAATCGAGTGATCGTGTTGAAATTTATATCACAAAGCATTTGAGAGTGACTCCCAACGCTTGGCATTCTCAGTTCAAGCTTGGGTTTTGTGTTTATGGCACAATGATTTAGATTAGATGGGCGTGTTGTCACATCTTAACGCGGCTACATGCCTTAAAGGAGATAATAAAATTGATCGATGAAACAAATCCAGCAGGAAGGCTACATAAAATTTTAGTGCTAGCCAAAGCACAGCATGATAATAAAAAGGTTAGAGACGTGTGGTCCTATGTATTAGAAGTTGAATCTGATGACGCTGCCATAACTAAAGCTGTGGTTGAATTGTATTCATTGACTCATCAAATCCAATCTTTAATCAAAATGAAGGAAGGCTTAAATCACGAGCTTTACCTTAATTCTTTTAACAATATCGAGCGAGCACTAATTCCGCTGAACTTAACATCAGGTTGGAGTTCTGTGAAAGTACACCTATCTGAAGAGGCTCTAACGCGATTGCAATTTTGTGCCGAGGAATTATCAAGGTTTTATGCGGAAGATAGTCTGTCAGAAGATGAACTGAAGAATATTATTGAGAAGATCGAAGAGCTGTTTGAGTCTGTGTATTCATCAACGTTACCTGATGCATTGAGGCTGGCACTACTTGAAGAAGTTGAACGTCTTCGAAATGCTATAACGATGTACAAGATAAAAGGTGCGAAAGGTTTAAAAGACGCATTGCAAAGCACAATCGGTGCAGTTGTTGCGAATCAAGAAGAACTTCGTACAACGGGTGATGACAATAGAGATGTGATCAAAAAATTAGGAGAGCTAATTGATAAAATGGACTCATTTACTGCAAGGGCTCTTAAGTTAAAGACTATCGTTAGTAAACCTATACGTTATTTGTTGGAGAAAGCGACAGAGCCCGATGTTGTCGACTCCGATGTGCCAGAAGCAGAGACTTAACAAACAGTTTTAGAGTTATTCACAACGCGTGGTATTTTTACTATGTGTTGCGTTTAGTTTTTATGATGGTTTGCTGAGGAGACCATCTCATAAGCTTAACAGGGTGTTATGCCAAAGTATTAATGTAAGGTAATGCATTGAAAATTTATAAGTATTTGCCGTTTAGTGAAGGTTCTAAGTGTGTGTTATCTAATGGTACGATTAAATTTAGTCACTATTCAGAGTTTAATGATCCATTCGATTGTAAAATTCAATATAATGTAACCAAGTCAATGGATTACATAAAATCTCGGCCTGATATATTTAAAGGTGCAGGGAGGTTACTACAATTATCCCCAGCAAAACTTATTCAAAAGAAACAACAGATGCTTATAGGAATAAAAAAGACTTTAGAATCAGGTGAGTACCATGATGACGTTATAAGTAGGGTTGGGATTTGTTGTTTAACAACAAAGCCAGATAATATACTAATGTGGTCGCATTATGCAGATAACCATAAAGGTTTTGTTGTTGAATTTTCGACAAATCATACTGATAAAAATATGTGTATGGATACTGTTGAAGATCAGTTATTTGGTTGGGATGTCGATTATAAGCAAGATATGCCGACGATTATAGCAGGAACAAAAGACTTTGATTCAGTGAAAGATGTTTTCTTAACTAAATCTCCAGACTGGGAGTATGAATCAGAATATCGAGTTCTTGCTATGCGTAAAGGGCCTGGGATTCATAATTTTGATCAATCTATGATTACTCGTGTTATTGCGGGTACAAAAATAAGACAGGAAGATTATCAAGAATTAGAAATATTAGTGAATAATTTATCTGATAGGCTTAATAAAAAGGTTGAACTTGTAAAAGCATCAATGGTTGTTGGTCAATATAAATTAGATACAGCATAACAAATGCATAATATGATTTATTACACTCAGCGGTCTAGTTTTGCCGAGTGTTTTTCATTTTAAGGTGTTAATTTTAGGTATGTTTGCATATAAATAAACGTGTTATACATTCGTTAGATACAATTAGGTATAGATATAATGGAATTTTCATTAAGAAAAAATGTAGATCATTTCGATACAATCTTTGACTCACTTTTAGAGTCAATGCAAGAAGATAAAAGAATAGTAGGTTACATTTCAACATTTAATATAGATTTGGATGAAGATTTAGATAACTTACTTCAACTCTTTGATGAAGTACACTTGGTGGTTAATACAAACCCACTTAGAAATAGAATTGAAAAAGATAACTCAAGATTAGAAGAACTACTGAGCTATTCTAACGTGAAATTATATCTAAATAGATGTAATCATTCAAAAATAATAGCGTATGATGATTGTGTTTACGTTGGTTCATGTAATTTTTCTGGGGCTAGCTTTTACAATATTGAAGCTGGAGTTTTTTCAAAAGATCCCATGTTTTCATCTCAAGTAATTGACGAGTTTAAGCAAGTGATTTTGTTGGAGTCCAGTAATATAGAAAAAGTTGCTATAAATTACACCAACTATAATTTGAAAGAAGTAATCGACAAGTTCCTTCCAGAGTATAGTTTAATTATTGAAAAAATTAATGATGTAGATAACTTGCACAACTATAAAGTTACTGCTGATCCCGCAGGTGTTAAACTTAAGAAATTAAAAGCTGTAATAAGTGATATTAGGGGTATATACATTAAAGCTGAGGGTATACTTTGCTTTAACGAACTAAATATTTTACCAAACTTAAAAATAGATAAAACAGTATCTTCTCTAGATAGAGTTTGCAAAAAAATAGAACAATTTAGAGCTGATGGAAATGCCTTGGTAAAACGAGCTGAAAAGAAGGGGTTTGACCTATCAACGATGTTAATGAGTGATTACCAGCAAGTATTTGCAAATGAAGAGGTTATGGATAGATTCCTTGCTAATGAAAATGCTTTTGATGATTTGTCTGATACTTTGGTATTAGCATCTAATGAAATGAAAGAACAACTGAAATCAATATCAAGCTATTTGAAAACATTAATGTGGTTTGGCAACAAGTGTAGAGAGTTAAAGATATCTAATAGGTGTTTAAGAGTAATTCGTAATGCGTGATATTCCTGGCATACGCTGGGTTTAGTGGTTAAGGCGCAATACCGATAGATTTCTGTAGTGGTACGGTGAATTTGGCCACCTAGTTAGAGGTGATATCATCACCTCATAAATCGATAGGTGACATAATGACAAAACGCACAAGACGTATCTTTAGCGCTGAATTTAAACTTGAGTCGGCACAATTAGTCCTAGACCAAAACTATTCTATTATTGAGGCCGCCCAAGCGATGAATGTGGGTAAATCGACTATGGATAAGTGGGTTCGACAGATTAAAGAAGAGCGGCAAGGAAAAAGCCCGAAAGCTTCTCCGATGACACCAGAGCAGATAGAAATCCGTGAGTTAAAAAAGAAGTTAGCTCGTTTGGAAGAGCATAATTTAATACTAAAAAAAGCCACGGCTCTATTGATGTCAGACTCACTGAACAATTCACATTAATAGAAAAACTCAAGCAGAGCCATAGTGTTAGCATTATTTGTGAGGCCTTTAATATCCACCGTAGTAGCTATAAATATTGGCGTAATCGGAATCAAAAAATAGATGCTGAATACGTTCAATTATGTAGTGAAGTCAAAGCGGCTTACCTAATCAGTAAAGGCTCCGCAGGTGCTAGAACGATATCAGCATTGGTGACGGCAAGAGGTTTTCCTCTTAGCCGTTATCGTGCTAGTAACGTAATGAAAAAACTCAATTTAGTCAGCTGCCAACAACCTAAACATCGTTATAAAAAATCAAATAATGAGCATCTTCAAGTACCCAATAAATTGGAGCGACAATTTGCAGTAACCGAACCAAACCAAGTTTGGGTTGGTGATGTCACATACATTTGGATAGGAACGCGTTGGGCTTATTTAGCGGTAGTAATGGACTTGTTCGCAAGAAAACCTATTGGTTGGGCAATGTCATTATCGCCTGATACACAACTGACAGGTAGAGCATTATCAATGGCTGTTGAGCTACGTAAATACCCTAAAAATATCTTGTTCCATAGTGATCAAGGTAGTCATTATACAAGCATCAAATATCGGCAATTACTTTGGCGCAATCAAATAGAACAAAGTATGAGTCGACGTGGTAATTGTTGGGATACTGAGCATATTATCGTTAATACTGGTGGTTGTAGATTGACTCATGCTGGGATTGGCTTCGTGCCTTTGTGTTGACCTGTCATCTACAACTAGCCAGTGTCGGCAAATATCCAGGGCTAGTGACCTAATAGGAGCATTGTTTTGCATCATCAGTGTCCAGTCCGGAGCTGGTAACTAGAGGCAAAATTATGAACCCTGACCATCCACTCAACCAACTAACTCTTGGCGTTGACACTCATCTTGATGTCCATGTTGCAGTACTGCTTAATGGTATTGGAAAATTAGTTTCTACCCAAGAATTTGAAGTCAGTCATCATGGATACAAGTTATTGCTTAGATGGGCATCATCTTTTGGAACTGTTGTTTCAGCTGGTCTAGAGGGAACAGGTACCTATGGGGCTGGTTTATGTAACTACCTGCTTGAAAATGGAATTAATGTTTTTGAAGTAAATCGGCCCAATCGAGTTAAAAGGCGATTAAAAGGAAAATCAGATCCGACTGACGCTGAAAATGCAGCACGATCTGTTTTAGCAAATGAATCTCAAGCTATTCCTAAAAAACATGATGGTATCGTTGAAGCTTTAAGATATCTTCTTGTCGCTAGGCGTAGTGCTATCAAGGCTAGAACACAAGCAATTAATCAAATAAGAGCTTTGCTAGTAACGGCACCACATGAGATCAGAGAAGGCTATCTTGTACCCTCAACCAGTAAATGTATTTCCCTTTGTAGCAATATCACCTCTCTTGGCGAATCGACCCTACTTGACACTTTATCCTCAATGTTAAGGCTGTTAGCAGTACGTTGGCTGTATTTAACTGAAGAATTAAAACTGATAGAAAAGCAATTGAAGAAGCTAACGAAATCTTCTGCGAGTCAACTTATTTCACAATATGGCGTAGGCCCTTATGTCGCAGCAACCCTACTTGTTACCGCTGGTGATAACCCTGAAAGATTGCG
>PJEL010000151.1_pt1 | contig 80990 bp, 104 predicted proteins | sample 1853271 | NCBI WGS metagenome assembly PJEL01 (sample SAMN08108733, study PRJNA415343) | Invertebrate metagenome, whole genome shotgun sequencing project. | host: Globobulimina | place: Sweden: Gullmar Fjord | collected 2015-08
GAAGAAGACCATCGATAAGCTAACAGATATGCTTATCAAGCTTCTAACGGAATCGTAAGGCTTCACCTTAGGACCGTGGAGAGGGATCCTCAAGGACGAGGCCAAGGATGGACAAATTAGGCTGACCCAGTGTCGGCCTTTTTTGTGTCTGAGCTAAGCAGAATGCGGCAAGCTTTGACTTCACCATGTCTTTCTAGTTCAGGGATGAGGGTGCGGTACACCGCAAAGGTTGTTTCCATGTGTCCTTCTTGTAGATCGAACAGGTAATCGTCGACTTCAATATCGATGGTTAAACGGGCCACGGTATTTACCTCACTGTTTGGATTTGTGCTGTATCCTACACAATTCTTCAGAAACGAATTGCTCTATGTCCTCGGGCATTTTCTCAGGTTCACACATTACCAACGCTTTATACCTCATGTTCTCATCAGGCATCGCATGTATCTGTGATATGTGTGTTTTATATATTAGGTACTCGGTAGGGTCTGGCTCCACTCCGAAAGGGTTAGAGCGACGGTGTAGCTCACCATATATTCTACGGCGATTGTGACTAGCCTTTTTGATAAGGTCTTCTAAGTTAAGCTGTTTCTTCTTACCACTATCAGACTCTTTTGGCATATTATTCTCTCTCAGGTAGTATCTCGTCGACTGCTGCTGAGATCAGCTTACCTGCTTCACTGGTGTAGGTCAAAGAAATCCTTCCTATCTCTCCGAACGGTAGGGCTTCTGGGCTGTTATAGTCAGCAAGCACTGACGAATCCTTGTACACACCTAAGGTGACGTTAGTTGATTCAGTCACTTGGTAGATGAACGGAGTAGGGGTAGGCACCATTCCTTCGATGTCTGCTCGAGTAATACCATCATCGTCTACTTCTTCTGTAGCCCAGCCTGTGTCTAAGGCTGTATCATTGGCTTCGACATAGTAAGTAATCACGTTCCAGGTATCCGTGTTGTCACGGCCCAAGAAGTTAGTGGGGTAGTCACCTACGGTGGTGGTGATAGGGTAATCAAAGTTAATAGGCATTTTTCTTAAGCCCCTTTAGGAAATGGGTTTTTAGGATCTCTTTTCTTAGCTATCTCGTGCATCGCCTTGGCCTCCCTGGCCATTCGTCCTTTAGACCTAGGATAAGCTATCCCTCCAAGACTACCTGCATGCTTCACTGCCTCTGGAGAAGGGCCCTTACTTACCCTACTTACTAGATCCTTCTTCTGCTTAGCAGTTAGCTTAGGCATCGAGGGAGTAACCCCTTTGGCTTTGGCATTAGTCATGGCTTTGCGTACTATATCACTCTTCTTCATACTTCTATCTTAGCTAAAAAAGAGAACCGGAGTCCTCTTTTATGCTGTTTTAGCCATACCTTTTGTAATCAACTTACGAGATTGTATCCCAGCTATATTATCGTAGTAGTATTGCCCTACAATGATCTCTGTGATTTCCTCTCTAGTTAACACATCTAGGTAGCCGTTACCTGCTCTACTATCCCAAGACTTTCCTTTGTACCTTCCTTTGAATTCCATACCAACGAAGGTCATGAAGGCCATGCGTCTAAGAAAGTCCCAACGTCCAACACTTACGTTTTCTGGTGGGGTAGATTCTTGGACTTCTGTTTGATGAAGTTCTCCGTAACGATACAAATCAAATATCATTGTATCGCCTTCGGAAGTTTTCTTCATACAACGTGCACGAGCTTCATAGGGGGGATGTCTTGTTACAGGTGGGTCGGGGACCCGTCTATTATAAGTACCTTTAAACATATCATTTCTCCTAACGAAGTTTTCTTGTTCACAGTACTTATACCAATCTGACAACTACAAAATGATTACAGTTGTAGTCATCGTTCAAGGATATCGTACCATCCAGGGATCCTATTTGAGAGGGTTCAAACTCAAGCGTATCACCATTCTCTTTTTTAGGGAGGACGTTAATCACGCTATCAAAAGTGAACACATCTAAGGACCGGGTCCAAGTTTCAGACACCAGTCCATTTCGCAGCTTGAGTATCTTTACAATAACCATACTACTTACTCCAGATCTTGAAAGACATGCCAGACCAACGCACCACCTGCCATTTGATAAGTGCCGATGTAGTCTTCAACTACGCCGTCAGGTATCTCATGTCCAGTACCTCGAGTCACTAATGTAAGCTCTACTTTTGGTGACTCAGGGTTTACCTTCGCCCAAAAACACGGCTCACCATTCTGTACTTGAACATCAAGTGGTTGGTAGTCTTTAGGAATTGAGATAGTCTGTTCATCAGTTACCTTAAGTGGGAATTTCCAAATAGATTTCATATTATGCCCTCAGTCTTGTTTCAGGTGTATCGGGATCTATCTTGGCAAGTTTATCCATGATAGTGTTGAACTTCTTTTGATGATACTGCACATCAAGGCTTACTTCCTCTGCCATAGCAGCACCGCAGTCATACCTATCTAAGTGTGCTCGATACTGCAGCACATGGTACTTAGCTCTCTTCTTGAGCCACCACTTTCGTATCCACATCTTGTTCTCCTTATGCTGCTTCTTTTAGAGCTGCTGCTAATCCAGCTACTTGCTCCTTAACGTACGGAACGTCTCTGTACGCACCCCCTTTCATTACAGAGATGTCGTGGTAAGCAGGGGAGTAGTCACACCCGTGACCACAATCAAACCCTAACCACCATACTACTGGACATGCTACGTCTCCTGTATGACAGATAGATTCTGACTCATCCTCATCTGGGTTACACTTATCCGCAAAAGTAATTCCCCCATGACAAGGTGCACTCTCGTGTGGGATATCAGTATACCCTTTTTCAAAGTAAGGATGTTCGGGTGGGATTCCTACATACCCACACAGCGCCCCACCGTAATTACGAACGATTAGACAATCAAATCCTGTCGCTTCGTCTATCCATTGATACTTATCTTTCTCAGCATCCCAGGCCCCTGCGGGCCAGCCATCTCTTTTGATCCTGTCTGCCATCCATTCTTTCATTTCATTTCTCCTCAGAAATATTAAAGTTTATTTTTTAACTAGTTTTATATTCTTCCTAGCCTCTCTTTTTTTTTCATCCAAATTATCTCGGATCTCATTGGCGTAGGGGTTACACATAGGCATCCACTCCTCTCTCTCGACCTCCCTGCCTGCCAGGTACAGTTCTTTCTCCTGTTCTACACTTCTTCCATCTTCCCCAGAGGTTATTTCGTCTAAGATCTCATTTAATATAAGTCCGGAATCCAGATGATTGGCCAAGCCTTCGGTAAACTCTACCTCGGTTTTCTCTCTCTTGTTAAACATACTGTTTTCAGGACCTTTCTGGTAAACTATAAGCCCTCCCCTATCATCGTCTTCTAACACCTTGTATTCAAATATGAAAGGGTCCACTGTCTCATCTATTAGGCAGAACAATTCTCCTGGAGTTTCAGCATAGAATATTCCTTCTGCTGAAGACTCTTCCTCTGGGCTTTTTCTTACGTTTCTCACGGCATAAATAGGCATTTCATTTCTCCTCAGAAATATTAAAGTTTAAAAGTTGCACTCTTCCACCATTACTTGAATAACCCGAAGTTTTCTTTCAGCTTCTTCCAAGTCGGTAGTGAGTCTGTTTATCGTTCTATGTTGAGTTTTGATGACGTTGTCTGCCCGTACGCCTACGTGTCTGAGATAAGGCATCTTGCCCTTGTCCCAGTCACCAGCATGCAAGGTATCTATCAGCTCTTGCTCTACATTCATTACTGTTTCTTCAGTCATTCTATTTCTCCTCAGAAAGTAAAACTTATCTATTCTCTTTACTTATACCAATGTGGCAGGTTATTATTCAGGCTTGTTACTTAAATGAGGTGCGGCGTATGTGGAGTTACTATACTGGATTTCTTAATTTGTACATTAGGCCTACCACCGCTAAGGAGGCTAAGGAGAAGGGGTGTACTAAGTACTGTACGGGCAAACCCTGTAAGCATGGGCATGTTTACTTTAGGCAAGCCTCTACCCATGAATGTTTCATATGCTCTAGGGCTAGATGTGCAAGGTACGAGAAAGCTAATAAAGAGACATTACGAAGGAAGAGGGCAGAATACCGAGATACTAATAGAACCGCTATTAATGAGCGGCAAAGAGCTGAACGCAGAAAAAATGGCTGTTCCTCTCAGAGTAGGTATAAAGCTAAGAATATGCATAAGTACGCGGCTTGGGCGGCAAAGAGGAGGGCTGCTAAATTAGAACGTACTCCCCCTTGGGTAGACTGGGAGAAGATAGACGAGATTTTTAGTATAGCGGAAACACGGACTTTAGAAACTGACGTTAAACACGAAGTGGATCACGTGATTCCTTTACAAGGGAAGCTGGTTAGTGGATTGCACGTACACACTAATTTGCAAGTTATAACTAAGAAGGCCAACAACGAGAAGATAAATAAATTCGACCCTATGACTTTTGAATGCTAAAAAAAAGACCCGACTCGTGAGAGAAGGGCCTTTTAATATTACAGAGTATTACTCTGAGCAGTTTTGAGATTCTTCTCATAAAGCCAGGAGAGGCTATCAATACTTCTCTTAGCACCTACTCCTTGTGTAGCCATCCGTACTTGAGTGGCGATTGCACTGTAGGCAGCACACATCTTAGTAGTGTTTCCACCGACCACTTTAAGCTTAGCTATGTTCTGAGAGTTGCTGATTAGTAACTCTAGACGTTTCATAACGATAGCTTCAAGGATGTTTTGATCATATTCCATATTATCTCGTATGATTCCATCAGCACTAGTATTGGTAACAAGCCTAAGGTTAACACCATCGAACAGTGCGTCCCTTATTGCATGACGGCCATCTTTATAGTGCTCTGGAGTAGTACATTGCAAGGTTGCACTAACTTTACGAAACATTCTATCGTTCGTCTTAGCTAGCAGTCTAGCTCCAAGCTTTATCTTGTCTTCCTCACTTAAGTTACGGTCTGCGATTTCAGCAGCCATTTCGACATCACCTGATAAGTAACGACGATAGGCTTCAGACATTTCTATCTGAAGGATGGGGTCTAAATAACCAGCATACGCTATAGCCATTGTAGGATGCACCCAAGTTCCGCCCTTACGACCACGGCGGGTTTGGATAATGTGGGATGATTCCACATTTAACTTTGTCATTGCTGCAACAACTAATTCTTCCGTTGAAGGAAGACGTAGCCATTGAGCTGGTGCAAAGTTAGATCCTTTATCAGAGATGCGAAATAATTCAGTCAGATTAATAAAGTCCTGATCATTATCAATGTTGACAACGCCAGTACCAATGTTTAGTTCAAAGTATCTATTCTGATTCATAATTTTCAATCTCTCATTTCAAGTTTTAGTTTCAATAGAGTACCTTCACATAGAAGATTCTCTGTTCATGTTACTTATACCGTAATTATTGAATGCCTTTAATCCGGTGAGAAGGTACCCCTAGAGAGATCAACTCCTCTAGGGTCTTGTTAAATATTCTACGATGGCGATCCATGTGCGGATCAGTGATGCCTTGTTGCTTAACGTAGAGTATCTGGTACCTCAGTGCATGTTTACTGGCTCGCCGTTTTAATCTCCAAATTTTAAATCTATTCATGTTCATCTCCTCAGATGGTTTAAGTTCCTTATCCTATTGGGGCTACATTATCTGATTGGTGGATTTGTCTAGTCTCCTCCGCTATCTCTCTAAGCCTCAATATAGCTGCTTCACTTTCTTCAGGACTAAGTTCTTCTCTCAAAGATTGTTCACTCAGCTCCATGACCTCTCCTAAAAGGCCATCGAATACCTCATCACTCTCTTTGTTCAACCTCACTGGTCCGTCGCTGAAAGGTTCGATGCCTTTATCCCAAGTAAGAGACAATAGTATAAGTACGTGCTCTGATACCGGGGAGATATCAGAGACGACTTTTATATTCTTCTCTCTCAACAAGAGCAGCATACTGGCTAGTGCAGTGTTGTACATTACAGTGGCGTTGATACCTGCTTCTGTGTGGTACTTGTTAGCTGCGAGATCCTCGAAGTTAACGGGATGGTCACTGAAGTCCATGCTTGCTAGTTTTGCTAGTACAAACGAAGCAAGGACGTTGAAGGTTATAGTTGTCATTTCACGCTCCCACGTAATTTAAGTTTTATTAAGAACCATCAGAATTAACAAGCTCTGCTAATCCAGGTTCGCCAAGGTACATATCAACAGGCACATGATGTGTCGTTCCTTTGTACTCACTTTGAATGAGTAGTAAGGTTTGGGACATGATGTGACAGTGGACGCTAACACACTTTATATCTTTCAATGCCATAACCGTTATACATGCACCTATCACATGCTGTGTAGTTAGAGGGCTGCTCTCTGCATTTTGCAAGTAGTTTCTTACTAGCACCTGCATAACTTCCATTATTGTTGTAAGTAGATTCGGTTCATCTTCCAATGATTGAATAGCCTCTACATCAAATTTAGATCTGTTCATGATAGCCATGATTATTCTGTTACCTGTTCCGGGTAACATTACTACGTTGTCTGTATTCATAATATCTCTCCTCAGAGTATGAAGTGAAAGGGGATCTTTCTCTTCACTATACTTATACCAATCTAGGTCTTTGGAATGTAAAAAAGATAGGGGGTTTGCTAGACCCCCGTTATTACGCGAACACTAAGTGCCTCATAATAGTTCTCCTTTCACACAAGGTATTTAACTTATGCTGTTTCTGCTGGTTCTAATGCAACTAACTTCTCCGTCATAGCGGAAAGGGTTTCGTTCATTTGCCCGAGCAATTGCACGATAGCATCACTCTGGTCAGATGAATTCGCAACCAATACTCCGGTAGCATCTATCTTTTCCTGCATATCCTCTAGCGCATCATCCAGGCCACTAGGGATGCTTGAGCCTCTCTTTACTGCTCTAGCTTCTACCTTCTTTGCTTCTATAGTTTCAAGCGTATCGAAAGCTTTATTTACTACGCCTGTAAACATATCAATCATAGCATTCGAAACTTCCATAGAATGTTTATTATCAGCTTCCTTGACGCTAGCAAAGGTTTGCATAGCAGTTATTAAAGTAGCTTCAGATATATTCAAAGTAACGCCTTCAGTTTTACTATCTAGCGCTTCTCGTAACATCTGTTCAACAGTTTGTTGTGCACTCATTTTATTTCTCCTCAGAACATTTATAAGAAAGCGTGCGTGCTTTCTCTTCACATTACTTATACCAATCTGAGGGTTCGTTCTTGGCTAAAAGAAGGGCCTCAAGGACCCTCTACTTGTTAAGCAGCCAAGGACCGCTCCATCATACTGTACTCAACATAGTCTAGGTAGGTGTTCCACTTACCTGCTAGGCTTACGTTTTGTTTACGTGCCTGGTACGCTATCTCTAGCGCTAGGCATAAGTCTTTATCTATACTTTCTAAACGAGACTTGGAGTATAGATCTACCGCTCTCGGTCCTTCCTCATCATAGTACTTAAAGCAGTCTACTTTAACCGATGGGAATAATTCGCTGGCCAAGAAATCCATTACACTTCTATACTTATCTACGTCTTTTCTAGAAGAAATAATCTCTAAGCACTTTTGGTATTCAGTGCTATCAAGAAGCGCCTCTGCTTTTGGGAAGCAGCTGCGAGTATTTCCTCCAAACAATTGTAGTTCTAACTCACATGAACATACGAGTGATAATTGCATTTTATTCTCTCCTCAGAGTATGAGAAAGGTATCTTTCTCTTCACTATACTTATACCAATCTATTAAACTGTTCTTGGCTAAAAGAAGGGGCCTAAGGCCCAACATCATTAGACTAATTCTGGTGTTTGTTTGACTTCTTCCTGTTTGATTTCTTCATCTTCTTGGTATCCATCAATACGCATGAGATTCTTTTCCCATGCTTCAGGGTATAGTAGTTTCCTTACTCTTTTAGTTCCAAAGGCATCCACATAGTGCAGATGCCATGTTAGTAACGTATCCACCTTCCACCTAGGTCCGGTTGAGTAACACGCATCCATGAAAGATAGTACTTGGACTATCTTGCCTTGGTTAGCAGGTTCCTCACTATCAATGACCATGGCCATACACCCTGGCTCAATAGGCATTAACTTTTGCATCTTACTTCTCCTCAGTAGCAGGTATGAGTGGCATCGGCATGTCTCCGCATTTGATTGCATCGAACACTGCATCGAACTCATCTTCCTTTTTGCTCTGTGCCTCAAGCTCTTCGAACTCTTCCAACCACTCTTTTATTTCTAATTCTTGTTGGTTAGACATACACTTGTTAGAGTCTATGTACACGTCCAGGTAATTATCATTGAGGTTGTGTAAGAGATTACGGAGTGCTTCAGACTTAAAGACTTCCTTCTTGAATTCTTCCTCGTCCTTAAACTTTTCAGGTACTACTAAGACCACATCGTGAACGTTTCTCTTGTTACCACAGGAGTTGACTATAGTTTCAAGAGCGACTTTCTCTGAGTCTGGGTTAATAGAATCACAGATGATTATCTCTGGTGCTATTGGTAGCACACCTGATACTAATATTTCAAAGCTAACTTCTCTTAGTCTTCGTTGAACCACTTCAGGTTCATTACCTAGGGGAAGTCCTAGTAGAAGTATATTATCTGGGCAATATCCGCGTACCATCATATCATTTCTCCATCATTAGCTAATTCAAGTTTTGTTGTAGTTACTAAGCTCCAGTCGAAGGTATCTTTCAAAGCCTCTAACAACTCTTCAGTTGATAGAACACCATCAAAGGCATCTCCTTCTGGGTATTTAATACTGCCATCATCAATGTGCACACCTGATACCGCATCCATTGAATCTTCCGTAGGAGATTCAGAGATCCTTACCGACAGGTCACCCCATCGGTATCGGCAATACACCATTCGACCATCTTCTAAGTAAATATCCCATTGAGAAGGACATGCATTACAAGTTTGGACGATCTTTGTTACTTTTGCTTTACGCATGCTACCCTCCTTTCATAGTTGCCATTATGGATGATTTCTTTTTCGTGACAGTTTTGGTTTCTTTCGCGACAGGTTTCGTGACAGCTTTAACCTTTTTCGTGACAGGTTTAGCTTTCGCTTTGTTAGCAACCCTCTTAGCCTTAGGTTTCTCAGGGGGAGGATTGTCTAATAAGTACTGTGCTTCTTCCGCTTCTCGTTGCTTAGCTAGCTCAATGTCCAAGTGATCTTCATATCCACCTAGACCTGATCCAAGTAAGTAATCCCAGACTGATGTCTTGAGACTGTAGTTACCTGAGATGCCAGAGTTAAGAGCATGGACAATTAACATTGTGTCGCCAATGAGACCTTCGACTTCTACTCCTTTGACTACTCGAGTCCATTTCAAATCAAACGCAGCGTTATGAGCCACTTTGAGTATGTCAGGATCGACGAGTACTTCCTCAACCATTGGCCATACATCATCTGCCTTGTAGAATTCGTTGTCCCTGTGCCATAGAGGAACAACAATGGCTTGGACTAACCCATCTTCTCGAGTGTACCCAAACTGATGACATAGGAACCTAGCATCGTGATACCAAGGATCCAAACTCGTGGTTTCAGTATCCCAGCTGATGATTGCTTTGGTACCGGATAGAGCTTTGAGCTTGTCCATCCAATGCTTGACCTCTTCGACTGACTCTGTGACTACGATTTGGTTATTATCCTTGATTGTTTGCAACGCTTTCTCAATAGGCTTGAGATCAACGTTACCACATGCAATGTTGGCAGCCTTGATGAAATCTCTCTCAATGACATCGAAATAATCAGGGCCCCACATCTGTCCAGATGAATTCTGCCTGATCATGGTCGTGATCTCTGGATGTAAGGTGATGACAACCGGTATCTTCATGTCGTCTATCTCAAAGAAGTCGACCCAGCCTCGGTGCTTGTAGTTACTCAAGTGTTTGAAGCCAAGAGCTTTCGTTGAGCCAGTCGACGTTGAGATTATGACCTTTGGCTTACACCTACGGATCTCTTCCATCAGATAGGGTGCACATCTAGCAATCTTGGTTGCAGTCAATGCTGGATTCTCAGGTAGGGGCTTACGCTTACCGAATGGGATAGCATCACGCTCATCTCTATTCTCAGCAAATGGCTGACACTTGAGTGAGTTGTGTACTCTCCAATGGGGTTGTCTACCTCCTCTCTTAGTAGGAATGGTCATATTCTTTAAGTTGCGAGAGAACATAAAATTCATGATACTCTCATACTTACTGTCTAATACTTCTCCATTTCTCCATAAGTCATCGAAAGATGGGTGAGATTGTAACACCATGATGTCAGTCTCCCTATGAAATAGGGTTACGCTATCGGGATCCTTCATATAGCAGGGAGCATTGCACGCTCTCTCGCAGTAAGTAGGCTTTATAGTGCTGAAATCCTCCTTAGCCGCGATGGCCTTAAAGGCAGCAGGTGTTATCTTGTCTCTTTTGTATAATTCTTCTAAGGGTTGGTCTGCTAATTTAGCCATAGTTATAAATCCTAAAAGTATTGTGTGTCTACGGTAGTTATACCACGAATAAGGATATTACGTAGCGTCTGATCGGGGACTAACCAAGCGTCCAATTGAGGGGTGGCAGAAAGCCAAAAGTATAAATAGTATACATTTCAATGAGTTAGAAGTGTTCAAAACAAAACCTGCCATAAAGCCAGAAGTTCTGCCAGTAAAATATGAGATTTTCCCCAATAGAATCAAGGGTTTGAGGGAATTATGGCAGAAAGCCAGAAGTTTTTAGAGAAATATGGGTACTTTGATAGAATAGAGATATAAGAATTACATCTTTAAGAGAGACATACATACTTTACATTTTTCAGTATATTATTACTTGTTATTTTTGGTTATTTGTTACTATTTATTAGTATAAAGTAGTGTAGAAATAGGTGTGAAAAAGTTCTTCTCACATATAAGAGGGGGTATTGTCTGAGAAATGGACAAACTTTTGGCTTTTTTCGCGCAAACCCAGCATTCACGCGCTCTGTAGCGTGGCAGAACTTTAAAAAACTTTTGCCAAAAAGCCAGTTTTTTCTGCCACCCCTAATAAGTATATGATTTGTAAGGGTTAATTGAGTGCTTATTTTGGCAAAACTTCTGCCATAATACCCAAACTTTTGCCATAAAGCGCATTTTTATGTGATAACGCGCCAGAAATCACTCGATTTAAGCTCCTGAGCACGCGTCACAGAGAAAAAAAACTTCGACCCCTATTTCAGGCCCAGGTCGGACCGGTTAGTAGAGATCTTTACGTCGTAATCGGACCTTGCGGTTGTCTACCTTGACTGCTTTGGCTCCAAATGAGAGGTTGCTTCGATACGTTCCATTGTACTCAGCCTTTCGAAGGGCCTGGAAGTCATTTTCAGCGTGAGTGAATCCCAACAAGGGTGGGTTACCCCAAGTCTTGGGCCAAAAGTCTGGGTAAATGGCATAGAGATCCAGTTTGGGTTTATCCCCACGAAATTTGCCCTTGAACTTACGGTTGATGTGAGTATGAGAGGGTGATACTGCCATGGTCAACTCCGCGTAGCTAAGTCATTGATTTATGAAACAGGGGTCGTTGCCTCGATTGGCAACTTGGAAATCTTCTTCGAAGAGTGGTAGAGGCTAAAAAGAACAAAGTCAGGAAAGTCTGAGAGAATGCTGCTACACATTCTCCCAATATGACCGTCGTTACTTTGCCCTACGTTTTCTAGCGTTAGCTTTATTAGTCTTTCTCGCTGTGAGTCTTTTAAGCGTTTCATCGTCGATCCTCTTGGTCTTTTCACCATATTGGTTAGTAAGCCATATTCTAACAGGTCCGCCGTTTCTTCCGCAAGCCTCACATACATCTAATTCAGCAACCGCGATCCTAACCTTGTTACGTACCTTAGGCTGTATCTTGGTTACCGTTGCTCCTCCACATTTACACTGCATCTCTCTTCTCCAATATTTGTATTGCTTCAATAAGTGCATCTTGCCTGCTGTAGTGCATGTTCCCGGTTAGCTCAATTGGAGGCCCTTCCAATTCAGTATACTCTTCCCAACTCAAACGACCCTTACTATTAGTGAATACTAAGTATTTACCCTCAAGGGGAAAGTAGCAATCCCCCGCTGTAGGGTCGGCATCCTGCATTCGTTTGATAAGGCCTTCCGTGTGATCCCACTGCCTCTTCATATCAGAAGATGGGCACCCGTTATAAACCCTACGGTCTCTAGCTCGATAGTTGATAAGTTCCGTTACCATAATTACTTACCCTCATATTCCCAAAGCACAGCATTGCAATGACAGTGGACTGCACCCCTTGTCATACCAGTGTCGTGGTCATGGTCTAAGTGAACGGGATGAGAAAAGAAGTTATCTGGAAATAACACCTTACTCACCTTCTTATCTGCGATATCTTTCCTAGGCTCCTTAGTCAAAGCCTCTCCGCAGTAGTAACAATTACCCAGTTGCACGGTAGCGTAAAGTGCACGCACCTCCGCTTTCTGGGAAATAGGTATTTCATCGTATTTGACTGGGAGTTCCTCTATCTTGTACATCCTACGTTTAGCCTTCTTTTTCTTCACACCGTCATACCTACCAGATACTGTAGCCATCAGCCTTGCCCCTTGTTACCCAGGCCTTTGCCTGATTCATTGACTTCAGGCCACGTTTCCGTCCTCTCGTATTGGATATCGAATTGCATAGGACATGCAATATGATCACTTCCAGGTGAGCGTACCTTTTTGAGAATACGGTAAAAGTGAACCTCTTTAGTACCCGTTTTATGTAAGAACGGAGTTATATCCCCTTGTTCCAAAGTCCTTGCAAACTCAGGGATGTAATTAAACCCTACACTTTCAGACCCGCCCTCAGGAGCTAACAATGTATGAACATTGAAACCTTCCAGGGATGGGTATCCACTGACCCGCTGGTAGTAGGGCCAGTATTCTTTGATGAAGAAGGGGATGCTATACTTTGCAGCCTTCTTCTTTTTAAAGTAGTTCGTTATCCAATTAAACATATCATTCTCCTAGAATGTGTTAACTCGATGTTTGATTTCAAGGATGGAGGCGAATAAGAATCTAGCACCTTTGCCGTTTTCTCTAGCTTTAAGACCTTGGGCGTAGGCTTTCTCTTCGATCAACTTAATGATGTCTTCCTCAGTGATAGTGATTTCTACTACATGATCCTCGCTTGGAGCATCTTCTGCTACATCGGGTCTAACCCGACCTATTATTGTTAAGCTCATATTTATCTCCTCAGATAATTAAAGTTGTAAATCAAGAGGGACTCGAACCCCCGACACCTGTCTCTCAACAGTGCTCTTCCAACTGAGCTATTGATCTCATGTTACTTATACCAAGATACCCCTACTACCTGTACTCCCCCAAAATTTTTCGCGGCTCCAGTTCCTAACTCTGGTTACGAGAAACAGGCAAAAAAAAGCCCGAATTAACGGGCTCTGTATACGGTCTATATAGGGTTACTTACTTCGGGGGTTGGTCCAGCGAGCGGTGTAGTTTATCGTACCTACTGCCACGAGGGTGATTAGTAGAAAAGTAGCTCCTACTCCTATTGCACCCATTGCTAGGATGGTCAATCCTGTTATCATTGCTATTAATATGCTCAAGTCATCACCTTCCACGGCATTTCAAAAGTCCAGGCACTCCCTGAGGAAGCCACTGGAATTTCTTCACCGATATCATTTTTTATTATTACATCCCCGAAACCGAAGTCCACGAGAACCTGGTAGGCTTTACCCTTAGTTAAGTCGATACTTACGTAAGGGCATACTATCTTCATTCTTACTGCCGGCCTTTTGTGAGCTTTCTTAGCTTTGGCCATAATTCCTCCTATCTATTAGCGGGTCCATCATCGTCATACTGCTTAAGCTTCTTGCATTGTTCAGAGCAAAGAGCATATTCGAGGTTTACCTCTATACACTCTGACTCTTTGAACCATTCCATGCACATTAAGCATTCGACTTCATTTTCACATTCAACTTCCATGAGTGACATCACCGTAATCGGTAGATGCATCGGGGTCTATTTCAGGAGTGTCCGGCTCTACTATCTCGCCTTCTTCTGCAGCCAAGGCATCCAATACCTTGTCTTCATCTCCATGATGAACTGTTCCGTCTTCCCAGTGAGATTTATTAAACAAAATTTCCAATTTCATGTCCTTAGCAGCCTTTAATACTGCATGCCTCAAGGGCTGATCAGGTTTCTCTGGAAGTTTCGTATCCCCTGGAACGATAATGGAACAAGTCCACACTTTATAATCATCACTCATTTGTTTTACCTTTATTCGGCGTTATTCACACCATTCTTAATTTCAAAACACCTACCGCTACAGTAGTGCATAGCCCATACATATATGAGAGGGCTGCTAAGTACTTTATTACACTGCTTACATCTTCTTCTTCCTTTCATGAGCAACCTCTTTCTTTAATTTCCGTAATTCTTCTTCACTTTCCCTTCGCCCAACGTAATCACCATAGACGTACCCTAGGCAAAAACCCATAAGCAATACCAAGAACATTAGTAGAGCCATCACGTACACACCCCCGGTGGTCCATAGATCATTGCTTCAAGTACTAGGTACCATGCCCAGAAGGGAAAGAATATTGCAAAGAATGTAGACCAAAATCCACACGCTAGCACTACTCCTGATACCCAGAATATTAAGAATATAATTGCGTACATCAATACATATACCCCTGGTCCTGGCGTTCCCAGAACTCATCTGATTTAAAGATGTTTAATAATGACATAAAGAAGACCTTACTCCAAGAGAAAGTGTCAGCTTTCACTTCCGATAGGGGTATCCATCCTCTTCTGACTGGATGAGACATAACCCCACTACCTAGAAAAGTCGCTTCTACATATACCTTGCCGTCCACTAGTTTATCAGTATGACATAAAGGCTTATGGAAGGTATCATTCTGTAGACCAAAGTGCCGTCTACATTGCTCATCATCCATAGAGAAGAACGTTAGCTTACCTTCTCGGATACTCTCGTGGAGTTTCTCAGTCTTAGCTTCTTCTTTTTTTGCCATAGCCCGCATCTGCTTATTAGTCAACCGGAACTTCATCAGCTTTCTCCTTAGTTAATTAAAGGGTTTCTTGTGAAGTGGTCCTCTCTACCGTGTACGCCCGATGAGATAATACGCAAGAACTGACGTTCGACGTTTTCTACAACGGGGATACTTTCGTGAGGGGTCAGTATGCCGATCTGATACACATCACCAGCTTTCATAAAAGTGCCGTCTACATACGGGTACTGTTCTGCACAATCCCCAATGTCACCATCAAGGCTAGTGTTTTCGTGGACAGCATCCCATAGAGCACAACTACCACTGACGCTATTGGCCAGAAGTACTTCTACGTCTCTATCCAAAGTAACTTGATCTTTACCACCCCAAGTGGGTGCACCCCAAGATAATCTACTATCCGGATGTAACCCTGCTTCGGTATGTAACGCTCTGCCAAATGCTGCACGATCACCACGATGTGGCGTATCTTGTAAGACAAAGGATTCATCGATAGTTAAATAACCACGATCCCCTTCTTCAAACATTACAGTGCTCAATATCTCTTCGTACCCTTTTCTAAATTCCATAGGAACTGATTCAGGGTCACCTTGGACATAAGGCATCATTAGACAGCGTACCCCAGAGAACCTGGGAAAGTTTATTGTTTGTAATCTCTTCATTGATCCATCTCCTAAAAGATTTAATAAATTAGATTATACTGTCGGATTTACCCTCAGTAAGATCCACTAGCTCGGCATCCTTCCACCAAGTTCTGTATTGATAGTCCGTCCTTATAAAAGGGCTTACATCAATTTCCCCACCCATCTCTACCTGAAGTATGATGATAGGCTTACGGAATAATCTAGGTTGCACCCTAAATCGTTCTTTACCAGTTGGTTCTATCTTTCTTTGTTTCCTAGCCATTCTTCTCTTCCTCTAGATGTGCTTCCCAGTGCTTACTAAATTGGGGAAGACAACCCTCATGTTGATTATCCACCAACCATTGTATGATCAGGCCTTGTGCTTTTTCACGGTCTTCCTGATAGAATAGTTCTGGCCACGGATGCCCTATGAATCGGTTCACAAAGAACTGACCATACCTTTCATGCTTAGGCTCGAGAGCCTCGTACATTTCATTAAGTTGGTTTATAGACATCATTTAGGTTGTCCTCCTTACTATACTTATACCAAAGGTGTGATCTTAATTGGAGGGCACAGCCTTCAGGGCTTTAAAAACCTCCTTAGTAGTAGCCGACTCCATGCAGATGTTCTGTAGTTCGGATCCGCATATAGATAGACCCTTAGGAACACCCCTAGGGGAGACTTCTTCTCTAAAGAACTTCGATACGTACTCGATAATAGCGGCCTTATCTAAGACGTCGATAAGGAAATGCTTATCCGCACGCCCGGGCCGTATTAAAGCAGGGTCTAATATCTCCTTACGATTAGTCGTCATAATAATAACTGTATTCTCTAAGCTAGCTACGCCGTCTAATACATTAAGCACCCCGTTTAGTGTCACTCTCTCATCTAAGTTTTCTTTCTTGTCTGCATCCCTATGATTAGTAACAGATATGCAGTCTACATCTTCTAGAAGAATAAAAGTAAGTTCTTTACCTCGTGTTCTTCTTTTAGCGTTGTGAATAGTGTGAGCTAGTGCGTCGTCACCGGGAACTGAAGCTAAGTTGACGCAGAATAGAGACGAAGAATATTTACACGTTATTGCTTTTGCTAAGCTGGACTTACCCGTGCCAGGAGGACCGTATAGTAAGTACCCTCTTTTGTAGGTTATCCCTCTTTCCTGATACCACTCCTTTCTATCTATGAAGATGTCTATATCTTTTACTAAGTCTTGAGGAGTATCATCCGATAAGATAATGCTGCTTATGTCCCGCCTAGGGTAATCCCCCATGTGGTTGTAGTCGTAACTCTCAGAAGCGTAAATAGAGATAGTGTCATCCGATTGATCTTTATCAACCATCTCTTGGATGGCCTCTCCTATTACTTCTTTACCGTTAGTACCAAATATACGGAGAGTCACTTCCTCTATTTTCTTACCCGTCATCTTCTCTTGGGTAACAGACCGCTCATAATAACATAGACGACCTTTGATTATTAAAAAATGGATACCCGCTCCTAGCGAGTAGTGAATGTTATTTGTCTTGTCCGTATTAGAATCCCCTTCAGTGACTTCATAGGGAACACACCCCTCATCTCTCCCCTTATTGCTATAAGTAACCATGACGTTCCTTCGCTTATGAATGTTGTTATTATCCTGGATATAGCGGTCGAGGTAATACAAAGCATCCGTATCTGAGTGGATGGTTAATTGATCAAACATTGTCCTACGTAAAAAAGAATACGCAGCTCTCAAAGCCATCTGGCCATAGAAGCCAGCGGACCCTACCAAGGCAGCTCCCAAGAACCCTATAAAGATAGAATTCTGGGAGATGTTCTTTGGAAGGAATTGCTCAAAGAGAATACTAAGATCGCTTAGTAGTGTCTCCATTTAGTTCACCTCTTCTTCTGTCGAAGACTGTGTTAAAGGACTCTTGCAACTGCAAGACGGATTTACTCTGTGCTTTCCGCACATTGTACGCTAACTTAGGAATGCTGAGAAGTTCTTTTGTGATAACTCCTGCAGGACCTAGGTACCGCTTCCTCACTTTCTTAAGCTGAGCCTCAGTCTGGCAGCCATTAATATCCTTGACTGCATCTGTTATTATCGTTCCTTTCATTATTATTCTCCGGTTATTTATTAAGGACCGCAGCTCTACCTGCAGCAACGACTTTAGCAGCTTCTTTGACCATGATAGCCTGAGTTATACAGTCATCCAACGCGTTATGATAAGTACCAGCACGATGTTCGGAACGGTATTTTTGTCCAAAGACAAAGTTCTCGACAGTACGTACATCCATCTCGTTGTAGAATGCAATAGGAAGCCCCATCTTGGTTCCTTTCAATTTGTTAATACCAAATTGCTCGTTAGCATGAGCTATGATTGATTGGTCAAAGGAAGGAGCACAGCCCCAACCTTTTCCTGTTTTCTTATGACCTTGCTCCGGGTCCCCTTTCATGAAGTCCCACAGTTGGTCTAAAGCATCGATTAAATGAACCTTGTTCGGATCGTTTACGATTTGAGCTTTAGCTTCAGCTCTGGCAGGGCTATCCCACCATTGCTGAGTAGAAGGGTCAATAGTTCTTCCTTTCTGTGTTTCCCTGTGAACAACAGTGTAGAAATTCGGACACAGTACTTCCTGTTTCTCCTCGTCCCATAGAGGGGCATCATCAAATGCATTAAACCGTATGGCACCAATACTAAGGATCACTGCGGTATCCGAGGTAGCCATGGTCTCGATATCAACCATGATATCTTCTGTGTCTGTCTTTTCAAAATATAATTTTGCAGTCATTTAGTTACTCCAGTTATGGTAATTTTTCAGAAGCGTAAGCAACGTTCTTTACGCTCTCAGGTGCGTTCTCTAGGTCTAGTACAATACAACTATGGCGTTGCTTTGAACCTCGTCCAGAATCTACTCTCTTGATGCCTAGGTAATACTCCTCCTCGCTAAGAGCTTTCCTTATAGCTTGAGGGGATATAGTACTTCCGTTGGCCGCCGCTATTAATTCCCTTTTTGCAATACGGTGCACACTGGTGAACCATATATTGAGAGTAGTACCTTTAATAAAGACGTGTTCTCGAGTCATCTCCTTATTCTTAGAAACAATAAGACCATCTACAATATCGAAGAATGTTCCTAGGATATCACTCGTGTCTTGATCGCTTTTGTCTTCCTCTACAAGCTTACTCAAGCTCTTTATATAATCGTACTCAGGGTAGTACTTCAAGGATAAATATTTACCAAAGAAGCCTATGATTCCGTAGATGTCTATAGTACGAGTGTTAGTGGTTGGACATAATACTCTCAATTCCTCTTTTATGTTTTTTATCTCTTCGAAAACTTCCTTCACAGGGGTCTCACAAGATAGTTGAATCCAATGTAAACCTATGGACGACATCAGCCCACTTTCCATTGCTTCCATAAAATTAGTGTAAGTCTTCACAGTCTCTCGGACAGGGTCGTTCATCCTAGCTAGACGTATAGGTATTAGCCTACTTCTAAGAGCACTCTCTTCAATGATTTCCTCACCCCCGAAGATAATAGTAGAGTTGACGTGACGTTCTGAAACCTTTTCAACATCATCTCTAGACCCTAGCGCGCGGCCTTGTCTATTAAACCATTTCCTGAAGTTTGGTATGTTGTCGTCCGTGTCCTTGTCAGCCCTAACCTCATCTAACGCCATAGGCATAGAACAGTAGTAGGCCATTTTTCTTTCGAAACCTACTCCACTCTTTAGGGATCCTACGGTAGTCATACCGAATTCTTCCATGTTATAGATAGAAAGTAAGATCTTCAGAATGCCGGATTTACCACCACCAAACTTGCCCCATATAAATGGGAAAGGAAAGAATTTATAATGGTCAAAGATAGGGTCTGAGAAGGCGTTAGCCATACACCACCCCGCAACTGTAATAGCTTGCGTCTTATCACCAAAGTTCTCGATTAGGTTATCGATGAAGAATTTTACTGCCTCGTCGTATTTCTCCTCACTCTCCAAAGGCATTAGTCTAGGGATTCCTCCAGAGGAGGTATCAGTGATCGAGGTAGCAGTAATAGACTGAGCAGAAATGCCTCGTTTATTAGGCCCTTTGCCTCTGGGCCAGTAAACTCCCTGATCGTCCGGTAAATGTACTTTTCCATACCGATCCACGAAAACATTACTAAATAACCAAGATCCTTCCCATGCCTCCATATGTATTCGACCTACTTCACTAGGCATATCCACTAAATACTCGCCGTCCTTAAGGCGAACGTGCTTCCACATCTCTTCCATATCCCTTTCGGAACCGTAGAACTGCCCGTCCGTAGTTTCAGCGATCCTTTCCTTGAATTTCTTCAAGTGTACCTTAGTGGCGGAGTCTATGATTATATCTCCACTCTTAACCCCGTCTGATCTAGTGATACAAACTAATCGGAATCTCCTCTCATTTATAATAAGGACTTGCTTCATTGATACCACGAAATCAGAAATCTCTTTATGCTCTGGCTCCCCTTGACTAACAGATACTTTGTAGTAACACCCTTCTTTCTCAAAGATACTCAGGCCATCGTACTTAGTGATACCGTCCTTAACTTCTACTCCACCTTTCATGTGAACCATGTGGTCACTGCTGGCGTCCGCAAAAGTCTTACCGGATCTGATGTACTCATCAATATCTTTGAAGCCTTCTCCAGTTTCCTCGTCTTTCTCAGGAAGGGTAATATGCTCAACGGTTACATTTTTAGAAACAGATAAAGCGGATATCTTATCTCGGTACTTTTCTCCTGCCTTGTCCGTATCAAAACATGTAACTAAAGTCTTACCAGGCATTGTCTCGCCCAGCCACGTAACTTGTTCGCCGGTTAGTTGTCCTATGCTAGCAATAACTCCACCCTTCCATCCGCCTTCTATAACGGAGATAAGGTCATTCTCACCTTCAACGACAACCACTTCTTCACACGGCCCTATTGAGTCTTGTCCGTAGAACATATGACCATTAAGTTTGTGTTTTTTAGTGAATTGAAACGTTATACCGTTTGCATTTTTGAAAGTGAAGTGGGAAGTAAGTCCTCGAACCATATGAGAATACATAAAAGATTCTCGGGGCATAAAATCCCCTTTGCCTCTGGCACTGGCCAATCCTGATTGCTGAATAAGCGTCTTATCAAATCCTAAGCTATCTAAGTACTGACAAACCTTACCATCGGACCATCCTACTCGTAATGCTTTCAGTACCTCAGGGTCATGCCCTCGAAATTTTACTTGGTACTCTAAAGGAGTCATACCGTCGAGACTTTTATACTTATTCTCGTCGGTAAATAATAAATTTTCGTAGTACTCAGTAGCAGTGTTTAATATTTGTTGTACAGGAGTTAACGTGCTCTTTGGTAGCTCGACCCCGAAGTCCTTGGCTAGTCTTCTGACAGCTAGGATAGGTTTTTCAAGTCCAAATAATTCCTGCGTAAATTTAATTGAGTCTCCTCCCACATCGCAGGAAAAGCATTTATAGTAAGGGTCGTCCTTACCTATGTCGAGTCGAAACGAATCGTTATGACCGCAGAAAGGACAAGATTTATCCTCTAACTCTAAGGTAGTGCTATCATCGCCTCCTACCCCGACAGTTGCCTGTCCTGCGTAACGTTCGACGACATCCACAAGGGACACGGCCTCTTTTATTACATCAAAAGATGATTTCATTATTTAAAACTCCTAATTGTCATGTTTCTTATACCGTAAAGACGAAAAAAGCGGGATATACCCGCTCTTAGATTTTTGCTCTTCACAGTACTGGGATTAGGAGTCTCTTTTAACGTCCGTCTTTGTGATTAGCGATTTTCTTTTCGTAGCTGCCTTAGCTTTAGCTTTAGCCCTAGGCTTAGGTTTCTCCGGTACCTTCTCAGAGTTGTCTAAATCTTCCCCAGTCTGTTTCTTGCCAGCAGGTTTTTTCTTGGCTGCGGCTTTCTTCTTAGCAGCAGGTTTCTTAGCCTCTTTCTTTTCTACTACATCTTCTTCTTCGGTTGCTTTTTTCTTTTTAGCAGCAGCCACTTTCTTCTCCTTTGCTATCTCAGCTTTTAACTCTTTTAAGGAGGGGCCTGCAGTATCTACTACCCGTTTTACAGCTTTTCCAGATTTATGTGACTCAGCAGTACTAATTGCATCTATGATGCTAATAGTTGGGCCTAAGTCTTTAGATGGTATTAATAACACAGTGTTAACTCCCATGGCGCAACTAGACCACGTACCTTTGATTAAAGCAGCAAGGGTTCGGTATTCATCCCCCTCAATTGGATGTTTGAAGTAACAACACTCGACTGCCTCCTTGGCACCAGACCTAGATTGCACTTCAATATGGACAGGCTCTATTTTGTTACTAACAAGGTATTTTTTTAACTCTTTACTCAGGGTTGTCATCTTTCAATGCCTCTTTTACGTGATGTATGGTTTCTATTATGTTATCCACCCCAGTATCAGCAGCAACAAATAAAAGTTGATAGAAAAGAGGAGCCTCTAGCAGCTCCGTCTTCTTACTTTCTAGCACGTTATTTATCATAGGTTCTAATGGGTTGCCTGGTTCCTTTCCGTTGGCCCTAGCCTTCTTAAGGGCGTCAGATAGGCCAACACTGGCTTTATTTAAGGACTTGAGTTCGTCTTGACTAAAGTTAGGCACTTGTACTGGCATGGGTTTTGTCAGTGGAACCAAATCCACCTTCTCCTCTCTCTGATTCGTTTTCAAATGAGTCTACCACCTTAAAGGAAGCTTTTGCAACTGGCACAAACATAATTTGCGCTATTCTCTCCCCAGGTTTGATGACTGGGTAGTCAGAAAACATAACTTCTAGTGGCTCAAAGATACCCCCAGCCTTAGGATAATTTCTATTAGTCAAAGACACCATGAGGGGTCCTTGGTAATCAGAGTCTATGACTCCAGTACCATTACCGAGTACGACTCCTTGTTTATGCCCTAGCCCGGAACGAGGCATAATCAATCCCACGTAATTAGGGTCGCCAATATGTATGTTGATACCGGTAGGGATGAGAATAGTACTTCCAGGGGTGAGATGAAGAGGTTCGTCAATAGCCGCTCGTAAATCCATAGCTGCAGACTCTCCAGTCTCGTACTTAGGCAAATCCCATGTGCCTTGTTTAAATCGTTCGTCATTTAATATGACCTCAATTTCTAGTGACATTATTTAACACCTTTTTGTGAACCAATTTTATAGAGTCGCTTTAGTTTCTGATAGATTTGGCGTGGACACCCCTCCTTTAATTCCAGGACTATCTTCGGCCCCTTCAGAGTCATTACCTGTCGAGGAATCAAATAGTTCCCCTTGTCTTCCAGGTTCATTGTCGTCGCTTTTGTTATCTTGCGTAATACCTTTGCTTTCTTGGCTCTCATGCTCTACTACCTCTAGATTTATGTATGGGATAGTACCAGCTATAACTCCATACTCGGATTGAGTTGTTAACTCATCCGTAGACTCATAAGAGCTAGGGTCGTGTATTAAAACGGCAACCCCGCTAGTAACTGGATGGAATTTTACCAGCTTACCTCGAAACATGGTACCTATTATTTCAGTTTGTCTACTTACTATGCTGTACCTATCGTGCATGCCGCTATCTGCGTACACGTTGCCTACCATATCAGACAGGAGCAAGTCGAAAGCCTCTTTAATAGTGTCAAACCCGTGATACTGTATTCCATCGTTAGAAGCTTGAGCGTTTTTACGCCTTGTAACAAACACTACCATCTTACTTAACTCTTTGTAAGCTAAGTTCAAATCGTTTCTATTGTCATCTGTGACAACTAAGTCAAAGAAATTTATTAGATTCTTGTGCTGTTCTAACCATTCATCATTCATCTAGTTTTACCTTTATTTTTGTACCTAAAAAGAACAGACGGGATTTTACCCCCGTCTATTACGTTAGTAATACTACCTTCAATCTGACTTGCATTCAACTTTGCCGGTAGGTAAGCTACATATACTTATTACGAACTGAGATACCCTTATCAATCAAGTAGCCGCCTTTGAGACGGTTACGTCGGATCTCTGCTGCTTCAGAAGCAAGCAAAGCCTGACTGATAATAGGCTCTTTGTTATCTAGCTGGTCTGCGAAACATTTCTTGAAAGATTCCTCTTTCAATTCAAAGTCCTCATCCCACACTTTACTAGCCTCCGCTATTGTGAGCTTAGGAAAGCTCAGTATATCGAAACAACGACCAGGTCGAGTTAAGGCGTTGTCTATCTTCGTATCTTCCAAGTTAGTAGTTAAGAGAACCTTCATCTTGTTTTGGAATAAACCATCGCTGAAGCTAAGTAGCTGGTTGACTATAGTCTGCTCAGCTTTCATAGCGCTCAATTTAAGTTTCTTAGCTTCTGCCTCCAAAGCTTCCTTACTAGAAGTGTGGTCGCTCTTACCATTGATAGACTCCATGTACTCTTTGAATTCCACAGAGTCTCTAGGAAGAAGCTCATGGTCCAAATCGTCAAGGATTAAATAACGTATGCCACTGTTTGCGTTCAACATAGTCCAGAAGGAAGACTTATGTAACACCTCAGTATCTTTTACATACATAGCGGCGATATCATTTTCTTCTGATAATGCAGTCTCACGTAGGATTAACTTCAGTAAAGAAGTTTTACCAGTACCTGGCTGTCCTATAAAGATAGCAATATTCTCGTCTGATTCGCGGTAGGCATCTAAAAATTCTCGCATGTCCATACCGGGGTACATACTAAGTAGAACCTCTTTGAAGTCATCAGTATTCATGTGGTGCTTGTGGTCTTCCATTCTGCCGCCGTTCATATACAGCTCTATGATATCAATAGAAAAGACACCTTCTTGACGAGGATAGTCATAATCATCCAACTCTGCCAAATGGTTCTCTATTGCCGTATGAACTTCCAAGTCGCCTAAGAAGCTATACTTAATGTCGTAGGCGGTAGTGGCTTTCTTTACCTGCTCTTCTGAGAAATGAGACCCCGGCATTACCTGATTGATAGACATAGCAATCATAGTATTGGTTGTGCCGGCAGAATCCCGAAAGTATATTTTGTAGCTAGGTATACCACTGGTTTCGTAACGTTTATTTCTAAACATCTCCATGTCTAGACCAACAGCGTCTTCCAAGAAACCTTTGAAGGTTTTCAGGAAGTCAACTAAATCAGGGAGTATAATATGGTCATGATCACTCTGATCTTTAAAATAGCTATCCTTCGATTGGAAGGTGTTGGTGAAAGTACTCAATCTATCTATACGATCCGAAACAAAAGGTACGGTTTTATTCATTTGTAAATCTTGCGCTGGGTTTTCCATAAGTAGCCTTTTAAATTATTTGATTAATGATAATGTTCTTATAGTAGAGGGTAGGGCAATATGATTGCTATCCAAGGAATGGAGAAATCCATCTCGGCCATCAGACGCCTTATTCTCACCGGTGTTGATAAGCGCCATAGTAGCTTTCAACTCGTGAAAAATCTGAGGGTCCTTCATAAGGAGGTTAGAGGCTTTCCTCTTCTCCATTACTTTTTCTACTGGAGGGGAGTCCGACTTATCAATAGCACTATGCACATGTGATAAATCTGTTAGAGCGTGTGCTAGAGGGGCAGATATTCTAATCTCCCCATTAACGTCGGCCTTCATTTTCTCCAACCCTACTACCTTAATTTCTTTCCTAGGGTGCTTCGCCTTTTGAGCCTTAGCCATGCGTCTCCCCTTTATAATTACCATGATCAGGTCCTAGAGACACGTAGTACTGTCGAGCAGCACTGACTGACTGATCCTCCTTTAAGGGAGGGTTCAGCTCATCTCGTATTTTCTTGGCATCGGCCTTAGCCGCGAAGTATTTACCTTCGATAGCTTCTTCACTACCTACCATGAACTCTTTACCATTATTACGATCCACGATACAGAATAATCGCTTCATATCTAACTCCTACTTCTGGGTTTTAGTGAGTGCAGAAACTTGCTGCACGGGTTTTAATTCTATCTTGCATGTTCTTTCTTGCTTCTGATTAGCCTTTATTGGGATACCAAGTTTAGGGTCACAAGTCATGACCATAGCTAAAGGAACATTTATCCTGATAGCAGGTCGTCTAACCAAAGATGGGCTAGGGCTAACTGCAACAGGAACTACTCCTTCGTCAGAAGGTTTATTAACTACTAACGCGAAAGCACCTAAGCTTACTGCAGCTATTACTACGCCAAGTAGTACTCTTTGGATATTTTTAGATATAGACATTTTATTACTCCTATAAAAAAGCCAGCGTTATGCTGGCTTAAGGTTGGCACACCCGGGAGGAGTCGAACCTCCGACCAATAGCTTAGAAGGCTACTGCTCTTCCATCTGAGCTACGAGTGCATGTTAAATTTATAACTACAAATTACTTATACCAAAGAATTAAGTACTAATGGGTGTCACTACCGCATCTTGAACAGCACCTATATCCAGCATAACTGTAACTATAAATTCTTTGTTTAATTCTTGAGGATCTATCACATCCGTCTTAGCTTTCTTCATAGCTCTAAAAGAGCCGTAATGGGGCCCTCCTGCTACGATCATAGCTAAGTCCTCTTTGCACAGCTGAGTAGTTAAACCGTTTGGTACGGTGACTACAGCAGACCTGAGCAGCCCTTTGAGGTGAGTCCCTCCACGGTAGGGTCTAATCTTTACCGATTTTGTTAGCGCCATTGTTAGGAAGTCCCAACGTTCCTTCTTAGCTATAGAGTAGTTGTTAACTTCCTCTAAAAATTCTTTTTTAGTGATTATGTTGGACATTAGCCCTTCCTCAATTGTGAAATTAGTTTCGTACAGATAAAATAAAGGCCCTTTTTAAGAGCCTCATTCGTTTTCTTTCGATTGTGTTTAGAGTACTTAGTTCGATCTCTCTCGACCAGAGATCGGTACTTCACCTGCATGACGGCACTTTTAGCCGTCTTCGGTGCTTTCTTGTCTTTCATATCCATAAGTCAATCTCCTAAGGGTTTCGTCTGTAACTATCCCGAATTGCTTCAAGATCCATATTTTAACTAGGGTAGCCATAGACATATCATCAATGACCTCCATAGTTTTCAATAAGACTATTTCAGGGTCACATTCAGAGTATTCAGTTCCTTCGAAATCCTCTTCATTCTTTCCTCCACGCTCTATGGCCTTATCTATCTCTTTAGTAGTAAATAGGGCCCTATACATCTCCATCGCGTCAGGGTCTTTAACCATAACGGGGTGATAGGAGGCCGCAGCCTTAGAACGGGGGTTTTGGTTTACCAACTCCTCATCTAGGTAGATGGTGGAGTAGTAGGCAGGTGCTTTTATATCAAACACTATTTCAGTTACTTCGGTTGAGGTTCCAGCAGTATTGTCAGGTACCATTATAGTATCTCCCGGCTAAGCTCGGTTATCGGTTGTAGTAAATTGGATGTTCCACGTTTGCCATTATGACATATCGGTTGGTAATCGCAATAGGTACAAATCGAATTTCTTTTGTACTTGAATTCACCCTTATCATTGATCTGGTCTACAGATCCTTCAATGTACACTTGTAACTTATTTGGTATCTGCTCAATAGAGCTTGCGGGAGTCTTGTTCCCTATGAGAATATCCCCAGCCTTTATGAAGTGTATACCTGCAGCAGCGTTATTAACTTTCTGCTTTCCGAAATGGAAAAGTGCCTTATAAGTGTCTAACTGCTCATTGTAGTTCCTTATCCCGAATTCAGGGAATCCGCCGTGTTTATGGTCAATGATAACTATATCCCCATTTTCCATAAGCATAGGTAAATCCACAATACCCCTAAAGAAAGCGTTATCATCAAAGAAATCTACGGGTTGCCAGTCTTTGTCTACTCCAAGCTTAAGCTCTGGAAAGATATGAGCTACTTTATGTTGGGCTTTAAATATCTTTAACCTAAACATAAATTCTTCTATGTTTGGTTGAAGGGATACTACTTTATGCCAATGTTCTTCAGTGACATCTTTGTAATGCTCTTTATGTGCTTTCTCGTAAGCTTCCTCTATATCCATGCCTTGAATTATCCATTCAAGTATAGAGTGGGCAGCCGTACCTATGTGACGTAGGGCACCGTCGTCCGTTTTCTTTTCTTCCTCTATAACCTGCACCTTAAGTACGTAGTCTAGAAGAAATTTAAGTGGACATTTATCTAAAAGCTTTTGCTTACTAGGAGACCATGCTCCCATAGAGTAAGGGGTTAAAGTAATGCCCCCGTTATCTCCTAACTCAATGATCCGCTCCTGAGCTACTTCAACTACTTGTTCCAAAGGTATAAGCTTCTTTTTGAAGTCTACCTTCTTCTTTTTCTTTTTAGCCATTAATGTAATGTATCCGTTGGATTATTGAAGGATTCTAGTAAGTCTTCTTCGGTATCACCCTCATTTGTTTTCTTGCAGTAATCCTCCACTCGGAAGAACCTTTGTAAGTAGTGCTCACAAGAAGCGACAGGGTCGAACTCATATTTAGTTAGAAGAGTCGAGAAATCCTGACTAGGGGCGATATTATTAACTAGGTAATTATAAAAATTGTATTCACTCTCTGCGTGCAGAGGAGCTACTATAGGACAGGCCTGTTTAGGTAGGGTTATAGTAGGGAGCCTAGTGTACGGGACTACCTCATAAGTTGACTTCCCTTTATCATCTTCCCCTACGTAACACCTAGAGGGGTACCCTAAAGTTATATGGGTATCTGTATCCTCAAGAAGTAAACCGAGTATCTGATCTTTTTTGTTAGCCAGTAGAAAGCATCTGCCTACGCAGATATCTTCTTTTACGTCTAACTCGAGAATGTCTAACGGGAGTCTATCGTACATAAGTAAAAAAGAAAGGGGTTTTTACACCCCTAACTCTACACAGTTATATTGTGTATTCAGCGCCTTCGTTCTCAGCACCTTCGACGATTTCACCCTCTTTAACTTCGAGAGCTTGGACATCTTCGGACTGGTTCTCCAGAGCTGGTGTATCTGCACGATTCTGTAAGCCCTCGTAGAAGCGTTCTATAGCTTCAGCACGGTCTTGACTTACATTGTTAAACAGAACCTCGAGGAACGTCACAACGTCCTCTGGTAAAGCATCCGACTGCACATGAGCGTTAAGAACCTTAACCTGCTTGTACTTAGGATGAGAATCAGTACTCAAAGAATACATTCTCTTATATGGATGTGTTTTAGCTTTACGCATTACACCTTCCCATTCTTTACCCATCGCGAACGCCGATTTAGCAAAGGTACATGTAAATACCTCACTAAGGTCTGCAGCGACTACTATAAAGTTCTTCTGCTTGTTACAGGCTGAACCGCCTTCACCAAACTTACTATGAGGACATTTATAACACTCCCCATATTTATAGCCATTTTTGGCATCCGGGCTTTGACAAATGATCTCGCTAATCTGTTCGTCAGGATTCCACATTAAGCGGCTGTCCCAAGTACGAAGAGGTATAACATTATATGCTTTTCCTAGGAGTTCATCTCCTAAAACCATAGCTCCCGCTTTAGCACCATCAGGGAGGTTATCAAGATCTGTCATTTTCTGGACTACCTTCAAGATAGAAGGTCTCCATTTTATATCCCGGTCACCGATACCTTCGATGGCAGAATCCATCTTAGATATTAATGCTTCGGCATTTGTACGAAGAGTTTCGTCTTCTAGTTTTATTGCAGCTTCTTGGAGTGCTTCAATATTCATTTAATTTATTCTCCAGGTTTATTTTCTTTATTGACGTCAATTTGGTCGTCTTTCTTACCTTCGACCAGTTCAAAAGAACCAGCTTTAATCATCCCATCTAAAGAATTGAAGTCCAATTCCCATTCTTTGCTCAATTTTTCAGAGACCTCCCCTTTTTTATAAAGGGACATATCCTTCTCTGTTAGCGTAAGCATGCCATTCTTTTCCATCATTGTTATACCTCATTTAATAGTATTGTTTGATTGGTCAGGGGAGGTTACTTCCTCTGGAGGAAGCTTAACATCTATACGTAGGGCCCCTGGAACCATTCCCCCTCTACGCTGTAGAGTTGGATCTGTGAGACATCTCATGATAGTATCGAGATCTGCCCTATGCTCATCATCATCGTCCCTAGGGGCAAATATCAAAGAGGTAAACCCCTCTTCCTTGTTAACTGTTACTTCTACTTTAATATGTGTCATTATGTACCTCAGTGTAAGTGGTTGACTTGGCTATCATAACAGGTTATAAAGTCAGGGTAAACGTTTTAGGACGTTTTAGAATATTTGAGGAAACACCGAATTACCATGGATCTTTCAACATACTACGACGAAATATGTAAACAGCCATTACTCTCTAGAGAGGAAGAACGACTACTTCTGCTTACCTACTTCGGTGAAGAATACTCTGAAGCACAGAAAAAGCAAGCCAGAGAAACATTGCTATCCGCCAACTTGAGATTTGTCTTTAAGAAAGCTAAAAATATGGCTAAAGGCGACCCTTCCTTATTTGAGGAACTCATCGCTGCTGGTAACGAAGGCCTTATTGTCGGACTAGACAAATTTGACCATACTAAGGGGGTGAGGTTCCTATCCTATGCTGGGTGGTGGGTACTTCAACGGCAGCTAAAAGAAATGAGCAAAATGAGATTGGTGCAGTTGCCTATATGGAAGCAACAACTCTCTAAGAGAATCATGAATGCTCAAGAGAAGGCGGACCGACCCCTGAGCATAGATGAATTGAAAGAACTTTTTCCGACTGTTAAGGAGAAGGACCTTGCGGAACTCTCGCAGACACGCTATCTAACGTTCTACTTCGATGACCTTATTGATGAGGACAAAGCCGATGAAAACAATTTCTCAATGGACTCCGCTAACGAAGGGTTCAGTATCGAACACAGGTTTGACGGGTCGTCTGAGCACGATGATGTGCACAAACTTTTGTCCTTCTTAAGTGAAGATCAGAGGACGGTGATGAAATTGTCTTACGGGTTACATGACGGAAAAGAGAGGTCATCTACATTCATCTCAGATTACATGGAAGTATCTAGAGAGGAAGTGAGGAAGATTAAGAAAGAGGCATTGAAACGTCTCCAACAAATCACCACACCTGTAGATGGGCCAAAATAAGTTCTTATTAGCCTTTAGGCGGTGGCTTTGTACCTCCAGGTATAGGTGCGTAGTCCCAATTCCAAGAGTGTATCATTACAGCTGAAAACATTTACTTCTCCGTCAATAAAATAAATTAGAATGTAGATTATTCTCTACACTTTGCTTATACCACGACGGATTATCGATATTGAACAGCCTCCAGGAGCCAAGGTTGAAGCACATCTCTATTACGTTGCAGGTACGGCTTAAATCTAGAGTCTAATAAGTAGGTGTGACCCCAATCATCAGCACTCCTCATCACTCTTCCTATCATTTGTCCAAAGATAATTAGAGACTGGTAGTTATACCACATGAAATTGTTCTCACGCATGTGGTCTACGAAGTCATCTGAAGTGCTTAAGTAGGGTACTCTTAAGATCATTTGAAATCTAGCTATCCCATCCTTGAAATCAACACCTTGCTGACAAGTAGGAGAGATAAGGATGTCGTTACCTTCCTCCTCCTCACAGAAGTAGTCCAGTATAGATAAGAAGTTGTCGGAGGTATGGGTTATTACCCTATCACTATTTAAAGCTGCAGCTATCTGCTCGCCTACATAATAAGAAGGAGCGTGTATCAAACCCTTTTTATCCTTATACACATCCATTATCTTTTTGATGTTAGTAATCATCTTATCGAACTCAGTATCATCCTTCTTCCAGGAAGCAAAAGAGTTGTCAGTCATCAGCTCTCCATACGCATAGATGGGACGTCTGTCTGCAGGGAACTCACTTTTCAAAGTAATGAACTCGACCTCTTCAGGATTTAGTCCTATATTTCGACAGTAAGCTGTTTTGTTATAGATAGTGCCTGACATAAGCAGGCGTTTCTCACCATTCGACAAGTAAAGACTTTCAGGTCGTCCTCGTAAAGTTAAAGGGGTGAAGGTGAACTCTTTTTGCTTCTTCTCCTTATTATCCACAGTGGCTACTATGTACTCTTTAGGATCCATGCCAGAATAGATGTCTAAAGCCTTTATGAGGTTCTCAGCAAATATTCTCTCAGGAGTAGATTTAGTAACCTCTCTCCCATTAGAGTGCTCTTCTCTTGTCCACATGCCTATGGATTTGTAGTATCCGGAAATAATAGTTTCGAATGAAGGGCTCTCCCCCTCTTGTAAAGGGTGGTCCCGCAAGTAGGCGTTGAATAACCCCTCGTAGGTTAGTCCCCGTGTAGATAAAAACCATCCTATCCACTCTTCTATATCCGCAGCCCTGTTAGGAGTACCAACTACTAGATCAGAGTTAAACACAGTTATCTTTGTTTGGAGAAACCCCCTAACAATTGTTTCTAAGTCATGACACTCATCAATAATTATGACATCTCTCTTATCGTAAGGCATCTTGGAATACTTGTTCTGGTAGAAGAAGCTATGAATATTGTGAATTATATGAGGGGATGCATGTGCAGTGTTGATAGCAATATTGTAAGGACACTCCCTATCTCCATCCATAGTACAATTTATCTTCTTCAAGGAGTTCCCTTCACAGGGACCTTCATGACACCCGACTTCGGGTTTATGAAAGACCGGTATTCTCTTAAGAATATCTTTCTTTATTGCCGCGTACGGCTTGCGGTTGTCATCAGTGCCGGGGAAGTCAAACTCATAGTTAGGCTCACTACCCCCTACCGAACCTAGAATACCTAAGCGAGGAAGGCATGGGTAGCCGCCTTTTCCCTTCACCGTGCAAGACATATGGGGGAAATCGTTGTAATACTGATCTTGTAAGCTTTTTCGTGGAGTTAGTATATGACTCCTTCCTGCCCACTTAGCTAAAGTCATGGCGACACCTGACTTACCCGACCCTACTGGAGCTTCCAGTATGACGGTGTCTTTTGTTTCCCAAGCTTTAACGATAGCGGGTAATACTAATTCTTGTCCGGGACGCGGAGAGCATCCCTCAAGAGCGAAGTGTTCGAGTATATCTGTCATGGTCTGTTTCAACCTATATAGTTAGTTAATGTTTATTGTAAAGCTAATGATCTCATTAATTTATGGATTTCCAATCCTATCATTCTTCGTTCTTTGTACGAAGTTCCTTGGCTAGTGTGCCCTGGAGGAGTTACCGATCTGAACAAATCAACTATCTTAAATAGCTTCTTATTATCTTCTCGTAGCTTCTTGGCCTCAGCTTCCATCTCATCCCTCTTCCTAGATTGAGAGAAACAAAGTTCCTCTAATGCTTGCACCCTAGTGATAAGAACCTCTTTTGATTGATCCTCTATACCTTGTCCCGTACTTCCTCCTAGAAGCTAGTTAGTAGTTCTGCCAATTCCTCTATAGAGGTCAGCTGTACCTTGGTCCTCTGTTCATCTAGTCGAGCTTGTATTGCTCCAGTAGCAACACTTACTATATTTGCCCCCTCTGCATGTCGAGTCTTCATAAAGACCTTACCTTCCTTAACATGCTTTTTTATAGAAACAGGTTTAAGGTGTATACCCATAGGGAGAACGACGAACATTTGACCAGGCAGTACCTTATCTAAAGTTTTCAAATTCTCGTGCAAGTAAGCGTCATCTTCTTTGTCGAATATTTGTCCATCGCTAGTACGAAATCCGGGGACCTCTACTATTCTATCTAATTCTGAACTATTAAACTGGTTCATCTTTCTTCTCCTCAGTGACTTGACCTATTTCGTATGCCTTTAGCCACTAGAATATATTCTGTAGCTTTAAAGCGATTCTTAAACCCACCCATGGATCTCATTCTGATAGGCACTCCTAATTCTCCATCCGATATACTTGCCCAGCCAGAGTTAAGCTTGTGTACTTGACCTATGTAGATTTCTCCCAACCTTACTGAGTAAGCATTGTCGGCCAGCTTTCTATAGGTAATGTCTTCTACTTCACCATTTCGTATAACTGAATACGGCATTTTCTTCTCCTCAGAAACGAAAAAAGCTCCCGGAGGAGCTTTCTATAAAATTATGTTTTATTAAGTTTTAGTACGAACAGGCCCTATAGCAATAATCCATACAATAAGCAGAGTCGTAGCCATTAGCCACGCAGTCGTCGTTACAGTAGTTAAAGCAATCCGCGCTAGCGATCAGCGGCAGGCTTATCAATATGCAAACTTTTAATAAGGTTTTTAATCTCTTCAACGTCCTTCTCCAATTCTTTGTCTTTTCTGCCCTGAGTAGCAAGTTGGCTCATTATCATACCGAACTTCTTATCACTACTTTCAGAGTTCTCCCAGATCTTCATACCGGCTGCCCCAACAGGGATCAAGATAATAGCACTGATTATAGTCGTCAGTACCTTATCTATTACTTGATGTTTCACCTTCTCAAAGGTGCTAGATTCATTCTCAGCCATACCTCTATTTTACGAGATAAAAAAGACTCATGGGATATGAGCCTCCTACCCTTTTCCTTTGCTAGTATTTAACCCAGCGTCCACCAGGCCGATGAACCCCCATAGTATTCCTACTGGAAGCAGGACAACAAATAGGAGTATCAAGGCCCAATGCCACGTAAGTGATAATACAAACAAAGCAAAGAGTATCTCAAAAGCAGCTATAGAAAAGCCCTTCATAACGATCTCCTTGAATTAAGGCCCTTGGTCGGAGCCTGTTGGTTAGCTTGGTTTATGTGATTATCCTGGCACTATCGCCAGCGTTTCGTGTCCAACACAATCTCTCCTTAGTTAGTTAATAGTTAACCCGAGGGTCTCTAGTGTGTTTGTCACAAAGCAGAAAGGCGTAACCTTTCTTCATGTTACTTATACCATAACGGACTTATGTAATTGATCCATTATGTCTACTAGCACAGCTTCTCTCAGGTTCAGCTTCTTAACCAAGGCGTCTGATATCCTAAGTTCTACGGGCGTGTCATTTACTATGATATAGTATTCACACTCATGCTCTTGCCCAATCCTATGGATACGGTCTTGTTGCTGTAGAAAAACTTCGAGAGAGAAGTTGAGAGAAAAGAACACTTCAGTGTATACCCGTGGATCAACATCTGGCAAGGCCTCAATGTCTTTTTCCAGCTTATCTGGACGAGTCCCCAACACAGTGATACCGTAGTTAACAGACTTGGCCTGACATACCAACACTTGGATTCCGGGGTCTCCGTTGAAGGTTCTAACCTTTCCACCAGTGTCCTTCTCACCTCCACGAATGCTAAGAAATGAGATGTTATCTGCGTGGAGACTACGTTCAATAAGTTCGAATTCTGCATCTGAATTATACCATAATATAAATTTACGTTTAGTAAGAGTCTCCTTATACAGCTTTCTTAAGGCGACTATCTTAGGGTTGTCCTCGAAGAAGATGGTCTTCCTATCCGACTTCTTCCTACGCTTAGGTGCTTCCTCCTCTACTCCGAATAAATCATCCCAATCCTGTCCGGTATCTTCGGGGTATTTATACACAAACCCATTAGACATCTGGTATAGCTTGGCTAGAGCAGTTAAGGGGGATTCCACCTCAATATACTCATCACCAATAGTAGTAATGTAGTTAGCGGTCAATTCCTCCATCTTCTCTACCTGTTCAGGGGTAGGAGTGGTCTTGATCTCTATGAACTTCTTAGGAGGTAGGTCTTTAAGCCACTTCTCCTTCCTCATTACTATGCTTACCGATTGGAGCATATTCTTAGCTTCAGGCACATTCTTAAACCCGGCAGTGAAGTGGTTCTTTATATTACCTGCAGCATCACGAATAGGAGCCCTATGGCAGTACCTATCTTGAAATCTATCCAAGTTGTTACCACATAGAGCCGGCTCCATAATACGTACTGGAGCAAAGATATCCACAGGGGTATTATTGACCAAAGTTCCCGACATAAGGACTACTGACTTAACCATCCTTGACAGTGTCGTCATAGTCTGAGTACGGCCTGTTTTGACGTCTTTTACCAATGCTTCGTCAATTGCGAGGAATTCGTACCCGTCATGCATCAACTCTAACCGCCCTCTGACAGCTCTTTCATAGTTCATTACGATGATGTCTGCGCCTGCCTGGCCGGCCTTATCTTCTTCCTGACCTTTTATTAGACCCTTCAGAAGTGATTGATTTCGTTTAAGTTTTTTGATTTCCTCGTTTTTTTCGTCTCCTTCCTCCATCTCCTCGAGCCTTTCTTCGAGCATCAAAATGGTCTTTTCACGGTTAGATATTTTTTTTTCCCATGTGGTGGACCTCCTCACGTGGATTTTTAAGTCCGGTCTGTGGACTGCTACCTCATCTTGCCAGACGAACAGCAGTGCCTTAGGACACACAACTAGGGATTTTTTATATCCCATCAGGGCTATATAATCCAAGACTACCTTCGTTTTACCTAATCCAGGATCCAGCAACAAGCCACCACCGTTGTTAGTGTATAAGTACCTCAGGGCTATCTCCTGGTGTTCCATAGGAGTAGTAAAATACTTTAAAGAACTAGGTATCTCTTTTAGCCTAAACTCAGAGTTATATAGGTCAAGGACGCTCTTAGATACATTTAACGGATCCTCGACTTGTCTTTTCAGTCTGGTAATGAGATTCTTACAGACATTGATCTTTGCTGGAGCTATGTGTCGGCCTCTAACCCTGTTAAAACCTGGGAATTCGGCTAGTACCTTAAAGTCCTTTTTAGTCTCCGGCATTACTTCCATGTGCCTTTTATCTTGTGTTAAAAATAATTTCATAAGTAAGCTCATGTAAATTGATCTATCTTCGGTATTCTTATACCATACCTTAAAATAAAATTCGATAGAGCCCACAGAATATCCAGGTGAATAATGGCCATACAAGACGCTTTTGATGCAATCCGCTTCTATACAGTATTAGACCCGTACTACTATACGATAGATAACCGTCCTCTACAGGACTTCGAAACCAATCAAACCTTATTAGCGGATGCCGGCGATGCTGGGTATGACGCTAGCAAGGCAGTTGCTATAGCAGCCGGGTTCTCTATGAGAGGCTACGCCCAAGAGAACTTCGGGGTAGGTCAAGTATCTTTTCCTGTAGATTTAACCTTCCAAGTAGATAGAGCTATCTTTAACCATGCCTTAGCGGTCAGTGGTACGGATGCTAGGGAGGTTCCTCACCTAGGCATAGGAATTGATCCTGTAGTGATAGGACCCTTCACAGCGGCTGTCACGCCTGGTGAAGAGAGACCTTTCCTTGTCCAAGCTAGAAAGGTAGATGCGGATGCTAATACTCCTTTCTATGACCCTGCTAATGTTTATAGTGACGAAGCGTACATCATTGGGGGCATTGAGTATGACATTAAGCAAGGAGCTGATGTAGCTATTGGTGCAGGAATATTTAGTATCCCTGCTCCCGATGCAGGTTGGATTCCAGCTTTTAACGTTATTCTTATAGAAGGTTCAGCTACAGTCGATCCTGCAGACGTTACCTACGGAACTGCTGCTGCTCGTTTTCATGATGAAGGTGCAGTACTCGGCGGAGGCGGGGGTGGAAGTTCCTTTGAACTCAACGTTGATACTAGAATTGCGACAGCCGATCAACAAACTTTCACACTACTGTCTGTAGACGCAAACTTTGCCCTAGTATTCCTTGATGGAGTATTCCAGTCAGGAGCTACAGTTATAGACGCGGATACTGTAGATTTAGCAGAACCAGTTCCTGCGGGATCAGTTGTGGATTTTGTTACTACCGCAGGTGGAACGTATATTGCCGGTACTGTTAAGCGTGATAGGCGAATTGCAACACTAGACCAACAAGTTTTCGGCAGCCTTACAGTTAACGCTTTCTTTGCCAGTATTTATATTCAAGGTGTTTACCAAGACGAATTTAACGTTATTGATTCACAGACCATAGAACTTATTTCACCTGTTCCTGAGGGAACGCGTGTTGTTTTTGAAGAGAAGTCTGCAGGTATCGCGGATGTAGGTATTGTTGTACCCCCAGGTGGAGATCCTGGATTTGTATTAACTAAAAACTCTGGAGCTGATTATGATTTTGATTGGCTACCTGGAGGCGGCGGAGCCGTAGTACCTAATGGTGGTAGTACTGGACAAGTATTAACTAAGAACTCTAATGCTGACCAAGACGTAGACTGGTTAGATTCAGCAGGTGGAGGTGGTCCAGGGCTACCCTTTAGTGTCGAGACTCAGTTAGCTGCCGCTGGACAGGTGGTTTTTGTTGTTGCTACGGATCCTTCTACTATGATGGTGTACCGACAAGGCATACACATAACTGAAGATGTAATTATCACTCCCCCCAACCAAATATCAGTAGCTCCTGCTGCTGCAGCGGGCGAAGAGTTTGTCTTTGTTCAAACGGGTGGTGGAACGCTAGATGCAATAACTATACAAAAAGAAAATGATTTACAACTAATTTTGAATTCTAGAAATTCAACCATACCTCCAGATGCAGCAATCAATGATGTAGAACCTCTACCTGGAAATGTGCTGTTAGCAGGTAGTGTTGCTTCTGCTGAACTTTGGAGAAGTAATAACGCAGGACAAACTTGGCAACCAGAGGCCCCTGGTAATTTACCAGCAGGTATATATGGCTTAGCTTACAATGGCAGCAGACTTATAGCAGTGGGAGACGGTGGCGATAACTCATACAGTGATGACTTAGGAGTCAGCTGGACAAGTAACGCAGCCGTTCCTGGTGTGGCGGTAGCATTGACTTCTGCAGCATGGGATGCTGATAATTCCTTATTTATTACAGTAGGGGATGGAGGAGTACTCGCTACTTCCGTTGATGGGATAACATGGATACCTCAAGTGTTAGATGGAGGTACTATAGATTTCAAAGATGTACATGATGCATCTGGCAGAACAGTAGCAGTAGGTAAAGGTGGAACTGTAGAAAATATATTTACATCTACCGACGGATTAGTGTGGTTTGCTGCAACAGAGGCAGGACTTACCGGAGGATTTGAAAAAGTATATAACGGAGGTGGCGTTTGGTTTGCTTCCGGAGAAAACGAAATAGCTACTTCTATATCAGGTGCTAGTTGGGGTAACGCCGCTGCTATAACCGAAGAAGGTACCGGTATACTCTACGTAGATGGAGTCTATCTAGTCTTCGCAGAGATGGGTAACGTATGGGCTTCTACAGATTCAGCAGTGACCTGGACTAACCACCTACTAGGTGGCAACGTACTTACAGATTATATTAAAGCGGCTACTGTTGTTGGCTCTAGTATCAGTCTTCTAGGAAGCTACCAAATGACAAGATACATATCGAAGATCATTAGAGGAATTTAAGTAAATGACTACTCAGGTTAAAAAGTTTACCGGCGGTGTTCCGGTTCTTCCTGGTGAAGAAGGTCTGGTAGGACAAACATTAGTAAAGTTAAGTAATGTTGCTGGAGACTATGGCTGGCAAGATCTCCCTGTGTTGGACACTAGAGAAATCCTACACGATGATTCATACGTAAGGATTAAAACGGATGACGGGCATGTTACCGTAGTAGTTAACGGATCTGAAGTTGTACAGTTCAGAGATGATGTAGACGGGGGTATGCTAGTTGACCTGATCAATGGGTATGATGTCGATACATTCCCCAACCCTCCTTCCCCTCCTGCTACCGGTTTGGAGATGCTTGCGGATCCTAATGATAATACTCAATTTACTTGGACTCCAAATGAAGTAGTAGAACTTGTTAACGAAGTAACTACCGGGGGGTCTACTCCTACCGGGATAGTAACAGGATTTGCCGCTGATGTTCCTCCTGCAGGATGGCTAGAGTGTAACGGAGAGACACACCCTCAGGTGGACTACCCGGATCTGTTCGCAGTGATAGGAGATACTTTCCAACAAGGGGAGACGGGTAATTCTTTTTTCTACGACACTCCTGATATAAATCAAAGACTAATAACTGGTGGAGTAATTGGTACAGACTTATATTATGTTTACCACGATATAAGTTCCGACGAGTACAGACTACGAAGAACAAATATAGCTAACGACGAGCCTCCTGTAGCAAGTCCTACGAGATGGGAGATAGTATTACCAGGCATTGTAGCACTGGATCCTTTAGCTGAGGCGGACATAATTGATTTTGATGATGCTGAGAATCTGTACATACGATTAAGCAGGGTAGGTTTCCTAGATGAGGCTTCCTTAATAAAGATAAGTAACGCAGGGGTAACTTTAATACAGACTCCTTGGGTAAACTTTGATTTCTATACATTCGTAGTTCATAAGTCTACTGAAGAAGTATCCTTCACCAGAGCAGATCCTGGCGACTACGGAAGTAATGATCATGGAACTGTGAGAAAAGCTAATAATTTGTTAGTAGAGGCTTGGTCTACAGAACTGAACCAGGCCGGTAATTTCGGCCATAGAATTATAAAAATGGCGGTAGATCAGACAAGCTTCGATACTTTTTCAATACAGCCTCACCAAGAAGTATCTAGAGTAGATGTTACAGGAAGCGTAGTTTGGGAGAATGAAGATATAAATGGTCAGAACAATGGACTACGCGATGTAGTTGTTCTACCCGATGGCAACTTACTAGTAATGTATTTAGATGACGAAGGAGGAGGGCTAGCCGGACAATGGAACTATGCATGGGTGGATTACACCAATGGGAGTAACATTCAAAATGCACTAGGAGGACAAGAAAGTACTTACGCTCAGCTTCATCTAGGTTTACCTAACCGTGATGTATTCGGCAGAGGCATACATGTAATAGATGGGAATTTATACGCGGTGGAGAGTCACCTAGACCTTACTTACATTTTTCAAATAGATCTTTCTGTAAGTTTAACAACGATACTATCCTACATTACTCTATACACTCCTGGTGCAACTTTTAATTCCACCCAGTATGACTTAATGACCATAGAGCCTTTCACTAGTGGGTTTACTCTAGGAGGAGCTTTGTTAGGTCCACTTAATAGTGGAGGGTTAACAGGGCAGGCTTATGATACCTTCAGAATACCTGACCTACGAGGAGAGTTTATAAGAGGGTGGGATAATAATAGAGGAGAAGATCCCGGACGCATATTTGGAAGTAGACAAATTCTTGATCTTCGTGCTGGAGGGGGGGGAGCTGATATAGACTTCCCCAACCTTGCTCTTATGTATTGTATAAAAACCTAAAGGAAGTAAATGACTACTAAGGTTAAGCAGTTTACAGGCGGCGTACCAAACTCTACCGGAGATGGGGGCTCGTTAAAGCAAATACTGATAAAGGCGAGCAACGATCCCGGGGATTACGTGTGGGCGGATCCTCCTCCTCTAAGTCTTACCGAGATAAGTCACGATGACTCTAGCATGGCGGTTAGGCTGATGGATGGAAACATAGAAGTTATCGTCAATGGAGCATTGGTAGGTACTTTTGCAGATCCGGGAACGCTGGGATTGACAGTTAACGCTATTAATAATTATGCGGTAGCAGCTGATTTTGTAAACCATCCTGCTCCCCCTGCTGATCCGATAGATATGCTCACAGTTCCTAATGATATAACAAAATACAATTGGACCCCAGATCAGTTAGCAGCTCTTATATTAGAAGCAGCCCCTCTTCCGGAGCAACCAACTGGTACAATAGCGCCCTTCGCAGGAACAACCCCTCCAACAGGATGGTTAGAATGTGACGGAACTAGTTATGACTTAGAAGGCCAATACTCTAGATTAGGAACAGTGCTGCAAGATACTTATAATGGAGGTGGGGGAGTACAGATAGGAGATTTTGAAATTAATTTCTACAATCTGGGACCGGATACTAAGGTGCGACATGGCGGGTTTGTAGACGGGCATAGGATAATTGTCTACAGGGACACCACTCAACCAGCAGGCACAGGATTTAGACTGCAAAAAGAGAACGAGTGGGATATACCTTTACCTGGCAGACTTAGATCACCTCAACTCCATCCTGTGGATGGGGATAGTATTGTGCGTTCCGGAAATAGATCCGGCAATGACTACTTTGATTATGATAATGCAGGGAATGTTTATGTACGAGTAGAAGCCGATGGTGCCGATTTCATAGTTAAGGTGGATAGTGATGGTAATGTAGTTGCTGAGTCCCCTAGAGGAGCTGGTTGGTTTGTTAACTTTGCAGTTAATAAAAATACCGAGGAAGTGTATTACGCTAATGTGTACCTTAGAAGCTATATTAGAAAAACCAACAATATCTTGGAACCCGAGTGGGAATTATTTTTAGATGGAGGAGGGATAGAGCGCTACGTAACTGGCATAGAAGTTGATGAAGACAAAGATGAAGTAATAATTATAAAGAACCGTAGAAATGTGCGTATTGTGAATTCTGCTGGAGTTATTCTACATTCAGACAACCTAGGTTCGGAAGCCCTGGTAGATGTAACACAATTATCAGATGGTAGGGTGTATGTAGGAGGGCAAGAGAATGATGATGCTAGTAATAACCACCCAGCAGGAAGGCACCGATATTGGGTGTATAACAGCTCTAACCTAAACACTGAATCTCATCATGATGTGTATCTAGAAAGAACTCAAATTTTCAACGACTCTGGACTAAGCCATCATGATTTTGAACGCTCAGTGTGGATAAGAGGAGTATATCAGCTAGATGATGGATTTGTATACGCAGTAGAAGAGTACAACGAAGTTACTTATATTTTTAAGATAGACCCTGACACTATTACCGGGGATAACAATGATAGAGAGTGGGTATCTTTCGTAGGTATACCTACTCCTGGCCTTGACCAATACTCTAATAGGAATGATATTATGACTCATAATTTCATAAATAACAGCGTAATGTTAGCGGGATATAAACTAGGTATGCTAGGAGAAGGTTCCGCTTCTTTTAACTCTTTCCAGGTCCCTGACCTTAGAGGATACTGGGCTAGAGGATGGGATCACGGTAGGGGCGTAGACAGTGGTAGAGCATTTGGATCAGCTCAAGACTACCCCTATGAACAAAAAACGCCCGACCCAGATACTACTTTATCTAATGTAGCACTGATGTATTGTATTAAGACTTAATAGAGAGATAAAAAAATGACAGTTAGAGCTAATGAAATAGTAGGCGGTACTCCCACAGGAGGAAGTAACGGAGATATTATTGTAAGAGATAATTCAGTTCCCGGCGGTTACGTCTGGGGTCCAAACCCTGGAACGCCAGTAAAGATACAATCCTCTGTTGATAATACCTCTTTAACAGTAATTGAATCTCTTTCAGACGTTAACTTCCCGTGGAGTAATAACGGAACTCCTGCCATAGAAGGTTTCCTAGGTGCTGATAGTTTTCTAAAGATTTCTGGAAGAAACGCAGCTGCAGACCCTGAGGTATATCCTGGAGAAAGTGGAGATGTAATAGTCAGGTTCAGTAGCGGAGTTTCAGCAGTCCACCTACAAGCGGATACTGTGAGTGGTAGAGACTTAGTAGAGGATGGAGCCAAGTTAGATAATATAAGTGCAGGAGCGCAGGCTAATTACGCGGTTCTTTCTGAAGAGGAGAAGGCTGATCCAAGTCTAGTAAATACTCTTAGGAGCTTTACCCCTAGAGATGTAGTAGATATAGCGACAGGACTTGAAATAGGGAATTACCCTAAGGTTACGGTAGAGGAAATATCTAATGCTGCAGAAACACTAGCAAATAGGACGTTCTCCCCTTCCGATATACACGGCATATTCGATGTTAACAATGATGGAGAACCTAACCCTACTCAGATTAATAATAGTGAGATAGCTGACCCGGGTAACTATTCTACTACACGCTCGTTCGCCCCTAATGACGTTAGAAGAATTGTAGACGGCATGTTCACCATAGGAAGTTCCGGACAAAGAGTTATTCCCGGTGCCGGAGGAGGAGATATATATTGGGATCATGGAATAGAAGAAACTCCTACTACGTGGCAGGTGCTAATGCATTGTGTTGTACCAGACCAAACATACAGCATCGGTGATGTAGTAGCACTAGAGTACGCCCAACGTGCGTTGGATTTCTCAGTCTTGTTCCAACCAACCAGATTTGCTTACCTAAAGGGTACTCAGATGCCTGTACTGCGGGCGAAGGGAGGAATATACTCCATTATCCCAGACCCTGATAAGTGGAGAATAGAGTTAAGAGCCATGTGGATAAGTATCTAAATATTATTGATTGATACGGCGGCGGAGTAAATCTCCCTTAGACTTAAGAGGGATCTAGATATCTTCCCGTCGTCATCTTCCCGCATACCTTCTAAAAGAAGTACTAAAAAGGAAGCAAATTTTTGCTGTAATGAGGTAGAAGAGTGGGTCCTAATGTTCTTCCTCTCTGCTTTCTTAGTTGCTACCTCAACAGTAGAACGAATCTCATCTAAAAAAGAAAAAGTTACTTTCTTCCCAATTATATATCTCATCTCTTCAGTAGGGGCTTCTTCAGAGGTCCCGTCAAAGAAGTTGGCTATATTGGGGTTTTCGAATGTTGGTTTCATCTGAGTCTCTCTAGGCTAAAAAAAGAACCTAATGAAATAGGTCCTTTTCTTATAATACCAATAGCTATTAGTACTGTCTACTGATTACTCAGTATCCATTGCTAGTTTTTTCTGTTTTTTGTTCTCTATGTACTTAGTGGTAACCACCCCACCAGTTGCACCTACCACTGCAGCGGTAGCCACGCTTCCCCAGAATTTTGCTCTAGGAGACATAGGCTTACGTTCAATTTTTTCCATCTTATTATCTTCATTTACTTCAGACATATCATTTTCCAAGTTAGTTATGTTTATAGGTGATTCCACCTTCTCACCATCGATGAGTAGATCGTATTCACCCGGGTTTTCAAGAAACTCCAAGAGATTCTGAATAAGTTCAGTATTGTCTTTCGACGTCTCTAGGAGAGTTGTTTCGAGGTTTGCGTACTGTTTTGCTTGACGCCCTACAGCCTTCTCTACCTTTATAAGCCGTGACATCACTGAATTATTACCTCCTTTACTTCGTCGGGGGCCGCTAGGGTGCCCTTTACCAGTCGAAGCGGAGTCATTATTCTGAGATGATTGAGACTTAGCAGTAGATTGACTATGAGACTTCTCAGCAGTATTGTTACCGCTTTCAGACATAGTTTCCTCCCTTACTACTTGAAGCATTAGACCAGCTAAGTTAAACTCTAACATAGCGAGAGTCTCTGCTACATATTACTTATACCACCAAGGCAGTTGATATTGAAACTCCATATTAATCAGGTACTTACATGTCATCCTTCGATCAATACAATCCAAACAAATACTTTGATATATACGGCAAAGGTCAAACTCCTAATCCATTCTATAGTATTTCTAATCAATTTGTTCCCAGGAACTTCCACGATGTCATAAAATGGGCTAGGTATATACTGACTCAATCTCCTACAACTGTGGAGGTTATACGTAAGTTAGCTACCTACCCTATTACTGACTTTCAGGTAGATTCGTCTTCTTCCTCTACTCGTGAGAAATACGATGAGATCATAAAGAGCATACGTCTCAAAAACGTACTTAATGATATCGGGTTCGATTATTACACTTTGGGTAATGTGTACGTATCTATATACTTCCCTGTTAAAAGAACATTGGTATGCCCTACTTGCGGGACAGAGCATGATGCTAGACATTCTGCAGGAACTATTAAATTCGTCAAGTACCAGTTCGTAGGGTCCTGCTCTAAGTGTACGTATAGTGGTATATTCAAACGTAACGACCGGAGATCGAATGCCGTTGAAGACATCAATATTATTAAGTGGCAAGCTGAAAACATAGCAGTAAACCATAATACTATTACTGGGGAATCTGAGTACTACTACCAGATACCTAATGCTACCAAGCGTAGAATCATGTTAGGGGATCCTAATTTCATTTCGACGATACCTTGGTCGATGATAGAGGCGGTAAGAGATAACCAAGACTTTAAATTCGATAAAGGCGAGGTATTCCACCTTAAGACTCTCTCTATGGGAGACGTACTTGAGGGCATGGGGATGCCTCCTGTTATCAGTCTTTACTCGTCTATCTTTCATCAGACCTTATTGAAGAGGGCTAATGAAGCGATTGCCACTGAGCATATGACCCCTTTCCGTATTCTTTACCCTCAGCAAAGTTCTGCTGCAGGTGATCCTATTTCCATGATGAGTCTAGGTAATTTCGTAACGAACATGGAAGACCAGATGAAGAAATTCAAAGGAGACCCGAACCATATTACTATTGCTCCAGTACCAGTTGGGTACGAATCAGTAGGAGGACAGGGGAGAGCACTTCTTGTATCCCAGGAACTTCAGTTCATAGAGGAAAGCATTTTAATGGGTATGGGGGTATCTAGAGAATTACTAGCAGGTACTACTAACTGGACTAGTTCGACCGTAGGGTTACGTTTGTTAGAAAATACTCTGCACGACTACACTTCTCAGATACAAGAGTTAATCGACTGGAGTATGGATAAGATATCCAGCTACTTAAATATTAGTAACGAGAAAGTTGAGTTGACTCCATTTAGTCTAATGGATGATGACATGCTGAAACAGGCGCTACCTAGCTTTATGCAGCAGGAGCTTGTATCTCCTAGTACTGCCCTTAAGGCGTTTGATCTTGACTTCAACGATGAGCAAGAGAAGATTAAGAAAGATGCTATTGCTAGAGCTGTTGCTGAAGTAGATATGAAACACGAAGTCAAGATGGCTGTATTTATGAAAACTAAGGATGTGGATTCCGAAGACCAAGACGATAATGGGTATAGAGAGACGTTACAGAAAGCTCAAGACGTCGCTAACGACATTATAAATCAAAAGGATCCTGACATACAGTCTCAGTCTCTGTTCAATTTGTATAACTCTGACTTGACTCTGTATAACCAAGTTGCTGAGTTGCTGCAGCAATACGCTGAAATACAACAAGGTGCTCGTCAAGAAGCTACGGAAGCCGATGCTGCAGATAGGCAGTTAACCGCTCCTACTGAAGAAGAGCCATCTGCAGGAGATAGGGAAGCACAACAGCAGGTAGCTAAGAAACAGGCTAAGGCCCAGCAGGCGCAAGCACGTGATGATAAAGAGCAGAAAGAACAGGGTGATAAAAAGCAAAGAGCAGACGTCCGAAAAATAACTAGTAAGGCCGAGGATAAATAATGAGCATTGATAACGCTAAAAATGTAGATAGTGCAGCAGCAGCTGAGACAAGTATGCCCGGCATGATTGCCCAGATGCAGAATAATAAGATGGATACTACCGCGTACCGCGTACGAGTAGAACGTTTTGAAGTCGATTCAGACTTGACCGATGGTGCGAGACTAGAAGCTTTATACACAAGAGGCATAGACGGCTCTAACGATGTCGTTATACTGAAAGAAAAAACTTTTACTAACGACGATATAATGATCGTGGTTGTGTTCTATATGGAAAAAAGACTGGGGAATGACCCTAGCTCAGTTCTAAAACAACTGAGAGAATCTGAGGAAGATTAATAATGGCTAGTACAGACCTTAGGAATATTTACACTAGTCCTGGTGAGATCCGGGATCAAACCGAAAGGGCAATGGTAGAAGGTATCGAGGCTCAGTTTCCTATTGAGAATAAAAACTTCATACTGGAGGCTAAGAATGTACGAGCCGAAAGGAAGGAGTACTCTCATAAGGAGGAGAAGGATGCTATCCTTAAAACTCGCTCACTAACCTACCCGATTAAAGCGGATGTTGATCTTATCGATAAAAGAACTGGTAAGGTAGTGGATTCTGTAAAGAACCACTCTCTATCGGACTCTTTCGCTGTAACTGATAAGCATACTCTTCTTTATAAAGGTAATAACTACTCAGTGGCTAACTTAATACAGCTACTGCCAGGCATCTACACCCGTAGTAAGGCCACTGGAGATTTAGAAGCGGATATCAACACAGGTACGGGGAGAAGTTTCTCTCTTACTTTAGACCCAGAAAGTCAATTGATCAAAACAGAGATAGCTACTTCTAAAATTCCAGTCGCACCTTTACTGAGAGATGTACTAGGCGTACCGGATAGTGAAATTGTTAAGCATATACCTGCTGATGTGTGGCTAAAGAACGTAGAAGCAACTGCTGGGAAGGAAGATAAACATATCAACTCTCTCTACACTAAGCTGGTATCTAAGAAGTTACAGAACGCAGATGCGTCTATAGAAGATAAGAAGCTAGCACTTAGGGAGGCTATTGAATCTTCTGAATTGCACCCCCTTACCACTGACATTACTCTTGGTAAATCTAAGAAGTATTTAGATGGAGACGCAATGGTGACCGCTATCGGAAACCTGGTTAAGGTTCATAAGGGAGAACGAGATGAGGATAGGAGAGACTCCCTTGAATTTAAGAGAGTGCAGAATCTCCCAGACTTCTTACGTCGTCGTTTTGATTCGGAGCGTGCTCACGAAACAGTCTCTAAGACTAGAAGCAGGATTGCTTTTCAACTGGAGAAATTAGATCAAGATAAGCCCGATCTTCAAAAGATTCTACCAACGAAGCCTTTTAGTAAAGTAATGAATGACCTCATTATAAACTCCACCCTTTCGGCTACCCCCGAAGAAACTAACCCTATGCATAGTTTGGAGAACATAGGCAAGGCAGTTGTAATTGCTCCTAGAGAAGGTGGTATTATGTCGGAGCAGCAAGCTCCGGAGTCTACTCGTAACATAGACCCTTCCCACTTAGGCATCATCGACCCTAGTCGTACTCCAGAATCAGGCAGTGCTGGTCTTGACCAAAGATTCTCTATCTCCGCTATGAGAGATGACGAGGGCATACTGCACGCCCGCGTTAAAAACAAAAGAGGACAAGTTAAATCAGTTGCCGTCCAGAAGCTAATGAAAAAGGTAGTAGGATTCCCTGGACAAGAGGGTATGAAAGGTAAAGTCCAAGCACAAGTCAGAGGAAAAATACAAGAGGTAGATAGGAGTGAAGTTGATTTCTGGATTCCAGATGGCTCTAATATGTACACTCATACTACTAACATGGTTCCTTTTCTAAACAGTAACCATCCAGGCCGACTAACAATGGCCGGTAAAGCTATCACCCAGGCCCTATCCCTAAAAGATAGGGAAGAGCCTTTAGTACAAACCTTGAAAGAAGATGGAACTCCTTTTGTGGAAGACATGGGCAAACTTATAAGCACTTTATCTCCTCAAGCTGGAGAAGTTACTAAGGTAACCCCTACTGAGATACATGTAAAAAGCAAGAGCGGCGTTAGCAAGGTAGACTTAGTTAAAAATCTACCGTTCAACATGAAAGGATTCCACGATGATGAAGCAATTGTTGAAGTAGGTCAGAAGGTTAAGAAAGGGGATGTCTTAGCGGACAACAATTACACCAAAAATGGTAAGTTTGCTCTTGGTAGAAACGCGTACGTAGGTTACATGCCGTATAAGGGTTATAACCATGAGGATGGGATAGTTATAAGTTCAGGCATGGCTAGTAAGCTCAAGAGCCTTCATGCTAAGAAGTATGACTACTCAGTTAAGCAAAATACAGTGCTTAACAAATCTGTATTCAAACGATTCTTTCCTGGAGATTTTTCTGCGGAACAGTTAGGAAAATTAGATAGTAGTGGGTACGCCATCAAAGGGACTCGCCTATCATACGGCGACCCTATTATTGCCGTTTTAGAAAAACGGGAGTTATCTGACCACGATAGAACCTTCGGTAATTTACATAAATCTCTTGTTAACCCATACAACAAGATTGTACATGTGTGGGATAGTGATGAAGTGGGAGTAGTTGTCGACGCACATACTGAAGGTAAGAACGTTCGTATTATGGTACGAGCAGAGAAGCCTATAGAAGTAGGAGATAAGCTAACCGGTCTGCATGGTAATAAGGGAGTTGTATCTTTGATACTAGAGGACGAAGAGATGCCTTCGTCTAAAGAAACAGGAAAAGCTTTCGATGTTATCCTTAACCCTGCATCCGTCACCAGTCGTGTGAACTTAGGACAGATTATGGAAACCGTCGCTGGTAAGATTGCTATGAAAGAAGGAAAGCCCTTCAAGATGCATAACTTTAACGGTAAAAATAATATTGAGTGGCTTAAAGAGAAGATGGAGGAACATGGGATTTCTGATACTGATACCGCCATTGATCCAAAAACTGGAAAAGAGTTTGGTAAAATATTAGCAGGACCTCAGTACATTCTCAAATTAAGCAAGACAACCGAATCTAACTACTCCGCTCGTAACGTTGGTGGGTATGATGCTTTTGCACAACCTGTCAAAGGAGGGGACCAAGGAGCTAAAGGAGCAGGATTTATGGAGTTCTTAGGTCTATTAGGCTCAGGTGCCCGTAAGAACTTGAAGGAAATAGGGACTCTTAAATCTGAAGAGAATACTGAGTTCTGGGATAAGTTTATGAGAGGTCAACCTCTACCTAAGCCTAAGAGTACTTTCGCTACTAAGAAGTTCTTTGATTACTTAAGAGCATCGGGAGTCAATGTAAAAGTTGATAAAGAATCTATTACGGCTGCTCCTCTAACAGACAGGGATGTCTTATCCATGAGTAAGGGGGAAATTAAAGATGCGTTATTGGTTGATGCTAAGTCCCTGGCTCCTGAGAAAGGAGGACTGTACGACTCCGGAATTACCGGAGGTTTCAAAGGAAAGAACTGGTCTCACTATAAGTTAGCAGAACCAATAGTTAACCCTACGTTTGAGAACCCTGTTAAGGCTATTCTAGGTCTATCTGGAAGAGAGTTCGACTCTATAACTTCAGGTGCTACTCAAGTTCGTAAGAAGAGTGATGGGGTGTTTCAATTAGTTAACTCTAGGACTGGTAAAATTGATAAAGAAATAAATATTGCTTCAGGTCTTAAGAAGGCTGCTGCGGTTGAGCTAGAGGATATAGTCAGCGTACTAGATGGAGTTGAAGGTAAAGTAGGAGGAGCTGCATTCGAAGAGATGTTAGGTGAAATGGACGTCGATCAAGAACTTACCTTAACAAGAGAAGAATTTGATAAGACTAAATCTAAATCTAAGAAAAATACTTTGATTAAGAAGCTGAAGTATCTCACTGGGCTACAGAAACAGGAATTCTCTAAACCTAAAGACGCGTTCATATTAAGAAACATGCCAGTGATGCCCCCTATCATGAGACCTGCTATTGACCAAGGTGGACAGAGGATAGAGTTCTCTGATGTAAACCGCTTCTATAGAGACCACATTATTCTTAACAGAAGTTTTAAAGATGTTAAAGATAAGCTTCCTGCGGAGATGCTAACGACAGAGCGTAAGTCCTTGTATGACGGAGCTAAGGCAATGATGGGGCTAGGAGAGGCTATAGACCCTCAGACTAGATCTAGAGGCTTGAAAGGAGTTATGAAGCAAGTAGGGGGAGAAACAGGTCCCAAGCAAGGCATGTTCCACAGTAAAATATTATCTAAGAAGCAAGACTTCTCAGGTCGTGTAACCATATCCGCTTCCCCTGAAATAGGGTTTAACGAAGCTGAAATACCTAAGGATCAAATGTGGATGATGTTCAAAATGCATATCATTCGTGATCTTGTTAAAAATGGTCATACACTTCCAGAAGCTAAAAAAGCGTGGGAGGAAAAAACCCCTCCTGCTCAGAATAGTTTCGAAAAAATACGTAATCATGTACCTGTGATGATCAACCGTGCTCCTACACTAATGAGAACAAACCTTATGGCAGTGTACGGTAGACCAGTAGAAGGTAAAACTCTAGGGTTGAATATATTACACCTGCCAGGTTTTGCTGCTGATTTCGATGGGGATGCGATGTCTATGTTCGTACCCATGACTGAGGGTGCTATTCAAGAAGCCAAAGATAAACTTTTACCTTCACACCATATGAGTGACGCTAGAAGAGGTTTTGGAGTACCTATGTTCACTCCAGGCCATGAGGCCATATTAGGGTCTGTGCACTTAACCGAGCCAGATACAGAACAGAAAGTAGTTGTGTTCAACTCTGAGAAAGAAGTAATGAATGCTCTCAAAGAAGGAACCGTCGATGTAAATACACCGATAAAAATCAAAGGTAAGAAATAATGCCATTTATTAGGAATATAAGTACTAACCAGCAACCGGTAAGCTTGTTTAATAACGAGGTCTCTTTAGAATTTAGAGAAACTACTCGAGTAAGTGCATCTAGGTTTGCTTCTTCTGAAGTACAAGATGAGATCACTCTAGGAAATCTCCAAGAGGTGCCCTCTCTAAACTTCATAGAAGGGTTTATTAAAGGTCAGTGGGATATGGGCGCTAGTACTGCACTTCCTGCTGGTACACAGCCAGGGGACGTGTATGAGATACTATCTGGTGCCATACACCCTACTAGTGGGGATAGCTTTGGTCCAGGAGATTTAGCCAGCATAGGTACAGATGGTATCTTGGTTCGTAATCTGACAGCTACCCTTGCTCCAGCAGGAGCCGGAGGAGTTGGTCAGTATGAATGGATATCCGTAAACAGTAATCATAACGCTGCCCAAAACCAATACATACTAGCGGATAGTACTGGAGGTTCGTTTGTAATAGTACTACCACCTGTCCCCGAGTTAGGAGATACAATAGGTATTTACCCAAATCAGGCCAGCTTTACTGTTAACCCGGTGACTGTATTAAGAGGGACTAATAATATACAGGGTATATCCGACGATCTTCTTCTGAATGAGAACGTAGGTATAACTATGGTCTTCGTAGGAGGGTCAATAGGTTGGCTAGTACTCCCTTTAGATGACACCGTTGTATTCGTGCAAGACCTGCAAGCAGACTCGTATTACACAGTCGTAGATGTACCAGGCACTGCATACACCCTACTACCCCAAGACTCTGGTAAAGTACTTCGATTTGACGATCCTGGAGCAATAACTTTAACTTTGCCCGAGTTCATTACGCAAGTACTCCCACGAGGCTTCTATGTGAGTTTTAGAAACAAGCAGGGAGGAGTTATAACGTTGACCTTAGAAGGAACTGATGTTTTATCTGGGCCGGGCCCAACTACCAATGATAGCACTAAACTAAACAGTGTATATTTAGAGGAGTCGGCTGCTCCTAATTTATGGGTTTCAGTAGGTGATTTAAGCTAAAAAAGATAACCCCTTTTGTTTATATTTGAGGATAAAGAATAATGAGACTATTAACAGACCTTACTGCAGATACTGCAGGAAGTGAGCCTTATGCACGGATTAATAACGGAGGGAGCTTTATGATAGCTATACCTGCCGCCGCAGATTTAGGAGGGGGTAGCTTAAGTATAGAATTAGCAAGCCTAGAGGATGTCCCTTTGGCGTCTTCCGCAGAACTGGTATTCAATGCATTACCAGAGCCTAGAGTCATTTTCTTACCCGCTGGTATAAAAGTACGTGCTCAGCTTACTGGCTCTACCGCACCTGATATACCCTTCTTAGAGTTAATCCCAGCAGATGCCAGCGACAAGAACAGAGGGGCTAGCAGAATATAAATGGCTGGCGACTCTAACCTAATACGTCCCATATCACGAGACTTACAGATGATACTATTACACGGAATATTCACACAACAATTGGTAGCTTTCTGTGAAGCCCTAGGCATATCAGTTGGTGCATTCCAGCAACTTGCTGTGGCTACAATTGATGGAAGCGAAGTAGAATGGACTGGAACAAGTGATGGGTTTGATGTAGCGGCTAGTGGATTATCCACAACCCCTTTCGCTCTAGATGGTAATGATGTTTGGTTTGAGTGGACATTGACGTCTGCAAATGCGAATGCAGGACTCGGCAACTTCCCAAATGTTTTTACATCAGGGCCTGGCTTTGCATCTGGCGTTGTTATTATTGTGAATGCGGCAGGTACAGAATTCGAAATGTATACTGCGGCTGATGTATTCGCCTCTCCGCCTCCAGTAGTTGCTCCACAAAATCCCGACTTTATAAACAAGACTTTAAACTTTCCGTACACCGTACAAACAAGATTGAATGGAACTACTGGTGAGATTTCTTGGGAGGATTTTCCTAATGGAAATTCCGGCTCACTTGGTTCATTCCCCGGTATAACTAGTGCTGCCATAGATATAGCGCCACTAGCTTTTGGAAATCTCTTATCTGGGACACAAGATTCTACTTTCAACCTCAATGCAGGTCGAGCAGCTCCGGTTATTTCTCCTCCAGCTGGATTCGTTACATGGTGTCATGAGGATGAGCCTCTTCCTCCTGGGGCTGGTTTTTGTAATGCACTTATAGGCTTAGAACCACACTGGTTATTAAGTGGTGGTATTATTGATGAGCCTCTCGGTATTACACTTACTCAAACTGATACCACATTCAATTTTTTAAATGTATCAGGAGGGGTTAAACAATCAACCTTTCTTGGGGCTCCTCAAAGCTACAACATAGGTGTAGTTGGACCATTCATAGATGTGACTTACAATAGTGCAAGTACTCCGCACTACGATAACTTTATTATCGCAGCTTACATGACAATACTTCTTGGGTTTTTACCAATTGGTTTCGGTCTGTTAGTCGCACCTCGTACACACACAAGTGATGGTACACTTTACTTTAGCGGTGGTTTTACCCCTCCACTTAGGGTACGAGGTAGCCAGTTATTTTTCACTGATGTTGGCGGATTAAGTACTGATGAATTCGTACTTACTTATGTTTCTGGGGATGATGGAGATCTAGAGGAGATTGGTTTTGAATTTTCAACGTCTACTCCGGGAACACTAGGCGTTTCTGATTCCACACTTGGTGCAGACGGTTTCTTTAGACCTATGGATTACTCAGTAACTCCTTTAGTGTTTAACGTGCAGCTTGGGGCTAACCCTGCTGTAACAGTATCACTTACTGGTGATGAAGACGACATACCTACAATAGCTGCCTCAATAGAAAGCCAACTACAAACTGGAGGTACTCCGAAAATAGTCAGATTTTCATCAGGTGCTCTAAGTGCAGACCCTGGCGGCGGCTCCATCTTCATACACGGGGTTGAAACAGTTATTTTGGCTGCTGATGATCTACCTACCGCTATAAACAAAGTTGTTAATAATGTATACACAGGTGTTACAGAAATTGCATCCGTATCGCTCCTATTTGGTACCGAAATTGGTATTGAGTACACCGTAGCAGCTGGAGATTTTACTCCCGTTGTTAGTGGTACGGGGGACGTTCCCGCTAGCCCAGGTCTAACAGTCGAGCAAGCTTACGCTGGAAACCCTGCTGCCTACGCTAACGTAACTGTGGATGCTGGCGTAGGAATGAATATTGCCCCAGGATACAACATTGTTTTCGGCATAGATCCTATTAACAATGAAATGCCATATGAAGATTCGTTAGGTAATTCAGAGACTTTAGATTTATCAGCTATTTTTACAACATTAGGTGCTCCCGGATTTGAAGGAGCGATAGGAACGGCTCCCGCTAGCCCATACTTAGGGGTTCAAGTTGCCCGCTATACTGGTATAGATAATGATCTCGATGTTACTTTTAACGGCGGTAAGTACGAGCAAGGTATTGATATAAGTGATACTTACAAACCATTTTGTGAGCTACCTGAATGGCAGCAGCCTTACGCTTTTAATGCCCCTCCGTTTAGTGGTAGCCAAGGTATAAATTCAGTTTCGGGCAGATTAGTCACACTAACAAATGATATTGGTCAACCTGATGGCCCTGCTGCTGTTGGAGTCTTCCGAGATATTGTCGCCTCTCAAGCTATTTTTGAAGGCAATTGCTTTGAAGCACATCTCACTACAAAAGAAGCGGGCTGCTTAGAGGAACAGTGGCAAGTAGGTATAAACTCTTTTCTTCAAGAAGATATACGCCTATCACGGGAAACTGGTACTTATTCTTCTCAACCCGGTGCAACTGTACTTAGACTTACCGCAGAGTTTCCGTCTAGTATTAACCATGAATTAGCGAACAATCTTCCTGATTTTGGGGTAGATGATGTTATGACTATATGTGTATTCCCAAATCCATTTCTTGGGGTAGACCCTACAGACCATGCAGATAAATCGGTGCAAGTGCAGTTTGTAGTTAAAATTGGCAGCGATGTAGTTATCTACGATAAGCTCTTCAATGTTAGAGCTAGCGGAAGTTCAGCAGATGCTCCTTTATCTGCGTTCACAATGCTTGGTGATATTACAGGAAGTAGCAACGATAACCTTCCAAATGGAGCTTCTGCCGAAGTTACTTTCAATGGAATTGAAGGAGATTACTTGGTAGATAGATACCCTGATTATGTCGTGGACTATAATGGAGCTGATATGTCTGCTAAGACTGACCCATGGATTCGTACTGCGGCACTTGCTCCTTGGAATATTGAAGCAAGCGCCTCTCTTACTGGAACGATAGTTTATTCTAACCCTGTGGAGGGGCTTAACAAGACTATTGCTATAACTACTGATGGAGCCAACATAAATGGTGTAAAAGCTCACCTTCCTTTATTTATACCCTCAAGAACACTCGCTGGTGATGTAGTTGTTGTTGGTATGGGTATTGACGTTGCTGGCGGTGACTTTGAGCTTATCTGTACTACGGCTCAATCAGGAAGCGTTAACGATGTTGTAAGAATTGCTCAGAACGGACCGAATGTTACCTTGTTCAGAGGGGTAGATCAGTTCACACTTAAAAACAGTCATACGCTTTCGGCTGGAGATGAAATATATTTAGAATTTGATACAAACATCGGTGGGGAAGTTATAGCCTACTTATGGGATGGAGTTTCAGTTTCAGAATCTACTGCTGGCGTTGGCTTTAATGGTGATGTTTATGAGTCTTTCATAGTTCAAATGGAAACTAAGAATGTGCCAACCAGTACAACAAGCCAGTTCACTTCACTTTGTAAAGCGGCTGATATTGATACAGGTGGTAATATAACCTTTACTGCTGGTGCGATAGATATGGAAGGAGTAACGATATGAGCGTAATTAAACAAGGTATGGACACAATGGCAGCTAAACATATAGCTGAAGGTGGTTCTGTCAAAACAGTAACTATTGCTGGAACGTCGGTTGACGTTTGCTTAGATGAAAATGGCAAGGTGAAAGAAGATTGTTTACCTAACCCAGTAGTGCGAGCTTGGTTTACGATTAAGAACCCCAGTTCGTTTGGTAAAGTAATAGAACTTCTCGAATAAAAATTAATGCGTAAGGAATAAATAATGACAACACCTATTCGTGACATACTTGAATCGTCTTCTATTTTCGAGCTGAGCCGTACTGATAAATTTGATGCAGTAGTACCGCCTAGCGTAAATGATGACGAAACCCTCGGGTACCTCATAAAGTCCTTTTGGTTTGACCAGCTTGCTGGTAAATCCTACCAGTGTATTGATCCTACGGCTGGAGCTGCCGTATGGATAACAGTTGCATCTTCAGCGTTCCTTGATAATTACTCAGCTATTGTAGCACCTACTGTAAATGACGATGACTTAGCAGGATACGGGCCAGGGTCTAAGTGGTACAACACTGTAGGAGGGGAAGTATACCTTTGTGTAGATAATACTACGGGTGCTGCAGTATGGGTACTTACAACTCTGACTCTAGACGATCTAGGATCAGCCGCTACTTATGATGTAGGCGCTGCTGCTGGACAACTACCAACTAACGCAGACATACCTACTTTCTCAGGAACTTCAGGCGTAGCAGAAGCTAATGAAGGTTTTGTTCCAGATGATGGTACAGCTTCTTCAGGAAGATTTTTGAAAGACGACGGTACATGGGGTAGCCCTGCTGCTGCTCCAGTAGATTCAGTTAATACCCAAACTGGTGCAGTTGTTTTAGATGCTGACGATATAAGTGATGCGGCTACAACTAATAAGTTTGTAACTGCAGGGGATATTACTACTTTAGGAAATACTTCTGGAACTAACTCGGGTGACGAAGTTGCCTTTGCAGGTACAACAGGGGTTGCTAGTACCAATGATGGTAACGTCCCGGATGATGGCGTAGCTGCTTCAGGAAGATTCTTGAGGGATGATGGAACGTGGGTGGCTAGCACAGCTCCTGTAGATTCTGTTAATACTCAGACTGGTGCAGTAGTTCTTGATGCAGATGATATTTCAGATGCTGCTACAACAAACAAATTCGTAACTGCTGGAGATATTACTACTTTAGGAAATACTTCTGGAACCAATACTGGTGACCAAGTAATTCCTGTAGCTTCAGTTAATACTCAAACCGGTGCAGTTGTTTTGGATGCTGATGATATTTCAGATGCCGCTACAACAAACAAATTCGTAACTGCTGGTGACATCACTACTTTAGGAAATACTTCAGGAACTAACACTGGCGATCAGGTAATTCCGGTAGCTTCAGTTAACACTCAAACCGGTGCAGTTGTTCTTGATGCAGACGATATAGATGATGCCGCTACAACTAATAAGTTTGTGACTGCCGGTGACATTACTACTCTAGGAAATACTTCCGGAACTAACTCTGGTGATGAGGTTGCCTTTGCAGGCACAACAGGAGTTGCTAGTACTAACGACGGTAATGTTCCGGATGACGGAGTAGCTGCATCTGGACGATATTTGGAAGACGACGGTACTTGGAGTACACCCGTTGGATTGGGCGGGGTTTTTGGAACCGAGCAAGGATACACAGAGAGTACTGCACTATCCACTAACGCAACTGCTACCCCTACCACTAAAGTAACTCATACTATTCCTTCTGGTGCCCCTACTGGACTTTATAGATGTGAGTTAGACACTGAGTACGACCAGGACAATAACAATGGTCAGATAGGTATAGATTTTACTTTTAACACTGTTTCTCAAAAGAATGAGTTTGCCTCTGAAGTACCTAACGCCGGAGATTGGCAACACCTACATAGAACGTTTAGGATTTCTCATGTAAACGGAGTAGCCAGTGTACTTGACATGGACTTCAGAACTCCGGATGCTACCGGTACGGCTTCAGTCAGAGAGTCTAGCATAACCGTTTGGAGGATTTCATAATGTATGATGTTCAGAAGGCAAGCACAGATTTTGTAGCAGCAACTAACGGTATAGATTACCGTAGTCTGCAAGATACTATCTGGGTAGATGTGCTAATAACTACTTTATTCCACGGCTGTAGATCTGATAATGATGAAGCAGATACATACTTTGTTTTTGAGTCTGAACCTACTGCCGCAGAGCTAACTCAGCTAGATGTGATAATTGCAGCACATACAGGAAAACCTACTCCTTTGACTCCTCTAGAGGAGGAAGTCAATGCAGCTAAAGAGAGTATAGATAGCTGTGCAGGGGAAGCAAGAGCAAGGTATATAACCGTTGCCCCTGGTCAAAGTGCGGTATATATGGAAAAAGAAAAACAATCACAAAAATATAAAGATGAAGGGTACCCTGCAGATGAAACAGGGTACGAGCTTGTAACTGCCAACAAAAATGCAGACGGCGTTACCGCACAAGTCGCAGCAGATACTGTTTTAGCCATGGCTAGTGGATGGAAGCTTGTAGCAGCAGGCATTGAAGAAATCCGTATAGGATATAAGAACCAGGTTACCGCAGCAGCAGATGTGAACAGCGTTAGGGCTTTAAAAAATAAAGCCAGGGCTTTACTAGACTCTATGTAAAAAGAGGGCTATTCACCCTCTTCTTCATCCTCTTCAACATCTACGTGATCTTCTAAAGGAGCTTCTTCCATGCCTTCCTCTTCCACGTATTTATATACGTGTTTCTCGTACTTCTCACAGTAGTACCTGGCGGTGTAGTCACTCCTAGTTAGTAGAAACCCTACGGCACCAAATCCCAGTATCCCCCATTCTGCCCCAAGGAGTCCGCATATAACCATTAGAATACCTACTTTAAGGACGGTAAATATAATACGAAGTCCATGCACTCGGTTATATATCTGCCCCCTGTTTAGGTCAGGGTAACTTTGATACCCCTTTTCTAAATCTCCTCCGAATCCAGTCCCGAGAACCAGTTCCGACATGTAGAAGTTACTATCTGTATCGAACTTAGTTATAGTCTCATCTTCCACTATGCTATTAGCTACTCTGCGATAGTGGTGAGTAAGAAACCCTAAGAGTAAGAATGACCCTATAGATAGAAGCCAAGCTAAGATATCCCTAGTGATTGCCCATACTACCGATCCATATTCATTGTAAAATGCGTAGATGGAAATAGAATCTAACCAATTGATATATTCCATATTATATGTATAATCCAAAAAATAAGTCAGGTCAAGTTCTTATCGAAATGACCGATATAATGTTACTAACTAGGCATATACCCCGTAAAATATTAGGTGAGGATATAAAACATGCCAGATAAAATCATTACCCCAGGAGCTTTACTAATACGAGACTTATTGCCGTCAAAGGTAAGGCCTCACTATGATATTAGCCGCAAGCTCGATAAAGGTGGGGTAACTGACTTAGTCTCATCCTTAGTAGAACATGGAGGCGACGAAGCACACACCTCCCTATCTAACCTCTCCTCTCTATTCTTCAACACCGCCACAGACGAAGGTTTTACTACCCCTCTCACTGATTACGAGAATAACTCAGATGATAGGCACGCTATAATTCAGGAATTTGCTAACAAGGTAAACAGGATTAACAATAGTAAATTGAGTCCTAAGGACCGTAATACTAAGTTAAATGACTTGGCTAATAAGTACGGTGATACAGTTATTAGTAACAATCTAAAGTACATGGTAAGGAAGGGCTCTACCGCTGGACACATGGCTATGACTGGGGCACGGGGAAACCCTTCTCAGTTAAGTCAAGCCACTGCAACCCCATTGATGGCCAAGGACATGCAGGGTAATCGCATACCTATCGCTATAAAACGCTCTTTCGCAGAGGGCTTAAGCCCCGCTGAGCACATAGCCATGTCCTACGAAGGTAGAGGAGCGGTTGTTAAAACTCAGCTATCAACCTCTAAGCCTGGAGCGCTATTCAAACGTATTACCCCTACTGTATTCCATGAGGTAGTCACTATTCCTGATTGTGGAACAAGCAACGGCATATTCTATGACCTTAAGGATAAGAACTCTTCTATGATTATCCGTCGATATGAGGCGGGTTCAAATAAACTCGTCGACGAAAGATACTACAAACAACTCGTGATGTCAGGTAAGAAGAAGGTGAAGATAAGAAGTACAATGACTTGTGAAGCCGGTGAAGGGCTTTGCCAGCTATGTTATGGTCACGACAGCAGAGGCAAAGATGTCCCGGTAGGAGAGAACGTAGGCGTTATAGCAGCACAATCTGTATCTGAGACATTGACTCAGGCTGTATTGGCTACCAAACATAAGAGTGGGGTAGGGGGCCGTCAGAGAGATTCCTTCAAAGAAGCTGAAAACCTACTGCAGATACCTGAGAACTTCGCAGATCAAGCTACTATTGCTAAGATTGGGGGGAAGGTGTCTAGCGTAGTTCAGACCTCTCTCAAAGACCACCATGTTACTATAGGGGTCACGGAGCATTTCGTTCCTCGAGTACAAGACGTTATAGTTAAAAAAGGACAAACTATTAGACAAGGGGACGCCTTATCTACTGGTACAATCAACCCTAAGGAGTTGGTTAACCTAAGAGGGCTGGGTGCAGGACGCAAATATATGTCTGACCAGCTACGGGATATATATGGAGGAGGCCTGGACAATAGGCACTTTGACCTTATTTCTCGAAATTTAATGAAGTATGTTACTGTAAAAGATCCTGGAGAAACCGGTTTTTTACCCGGACAACAGGTAGAAATAGCTAAGATACTTCCAGTACTTAAAAAAGATGCTGAGACGATACCCGTTTCTAGATCATCTGGTAGAAAATTAGCAGTACAAATACTTGAACTTACACCCGGAACAGTGTTAGATAGAGACCATATGGATCATCTACGCGATCACGGAGTAGACAAGGTAGTAGTAACCAAATCGTTACTTGAAGTCACGCCCGAAGTAAAGGGCATTCAGACTGCTAAACTACTAGATAAGAATTGGGTTTCACGACTCTCATTCAACCGAATTAAAAACACCATCAGAGATGCTGCTGCATTAGGAGAATCTTCTGATATCCACAGCACTGATCCAATCGCTCCCTACGTTTTCGGGACTGAGTTTGGAGAAGGTAAAGATGGTAAATACTAAAGGGACCAAAGATGTCTTTCTCAGATTTAGCCTTTGAACGACTAAACAGAACAGCTCCTGAGCTATCTCCTCTCGTTGTCAATTTTCAAGACATGAAAGAAGAGCTTGGGGAGGATTCAGGTATCAACCTTGGAGTCTTCACGTTACGTTCTGGTGGTACGTTCTATTTTATCCCCGTTATAGCTAAGGGATCAAACGTGTATCCAATGGATGCAGTCTTCTCTAATGAAGACAAAAAATTCTTTCCTCTATCAAGATTAGGAATACAGAAAGTTAAAAACGCTGTTAAAACTAACGTTGGTAAGGGATCTAAAGTTCCAGTGGCAGTGGATAGAAACCCAAGTCTACGTCAGTTAGTAGAGCCACCTCGAACAGGTAAATATACATACGCTGGAGGCAGAGTAACTGAAATCATTGCTACTGCTCCTGCAGGTCTTAAAGAAGCTGTCCTTGAAAAGATGGCCGACGACAAAGACTTAGTAAAAGGATTGCACAAAATAGGTTTTGATGTAACAGAGATTGTTGCGTCGTTACGACCTATTGAAAAAGTTGCATTAGAAATTGCCCCGGACGTTCAAGTTGTTACTAAAGGTGATAACTTAGACGATGATATTGTTCAGACTATTCTGGACCAAGGTTATGCAATTACTGGAGAACATCGGGAACCGAGAGTAGTTATTGAAGCTGGTATAAATAACGAAGGGTATTCTACGCTCAAAGCTGCCCAGCCCGGATGTGCTTACGAAATTGTTAATAAAACCGGTATGACTCGTTTAGGTTTTGTACCTAAAGGAATTTCAAAAAATGGACTCGGCTTGAGTCCGGAAGGCAATTCTGTTGCCGGCATGTACCCTCACACTAAACCAAGTGGGAGTGATCGTACAATGGATTGCATGTTTGTCATGGAGAATGGTGACTACGCGTACTGCGATGATGCAGTCATAGTAGACAACCCTCGTGACTACATAGAAGTAGTAAAGAATGTAGTAGATAGTGGTTCTTACTCAGACCTAGAAGCACTAGACCCAACCTGCTGCGAAAAGTTCATCCTTGTTACAGCCAACGGCTGTCTAGGACCTTTCTCTATCTACGGGAAGACATCAACCTCTACTGGAACTGTTCTGAAGATAGGTGGGAGCAGTTGTTTAGACGCTAACACTATATCGGTCGTACCTCACATGGAAGCTGCGGTTTGTGTAGATGGAAAGGATATATATGTCTCTCCTTCTGCCAAAGCCTTAATGCTTAAGAAATGTGTTTCAGATAAAGTAGAGAAAGATATAAACGCTGCACACAAACGTAGAGAAGCACAAGTACACTCTCTGTTAAAAGAGGCCCACGTGCTTACTTGTGATGGAATAGAATTTGCGTACGACGGACAACCTATCGTTAAGGAATCAGAGTTGGCCGAGAAACTTGCTGTCACAGATGGTATTTCTAAAGAAGCCACTATCAATCTTATCAAGAAAGCTAAAGAAGATAGTAAGGTTGTTTTTTACATGTCTAAGGAATCTGCAGATAGAGGAACTACTGCTGCTCCATTCCCTCAATACGGCACTCCTCCTCAAGAGGATGATAGTGATGTAAAATCATCTAGAAATAAGAAACAAGCGGTTAAGATCGCTGACAGCATTAAATCGTCATTAGGAACTAGAGACAAGCAAGTCGTAGAAGCGACTATAATTTCACAGTTTGTAAACGATCCCAATATGTATGAAACTGTAGAAAGCTACTTGCCAGATATTAAAGAGGCAGTAGATAAGCTTGGCCGTTCCGTTATTTTGTTCAGACTTAACTCTGAACAGATGTCTGATGACCTGCAATCGGAGGAGTTATCTGACCTACTTACATCCTTAAGAACAACATTTAAAACTCTTGGGGACAATTGTATAAGGCTAGAGAATTTAACCAATAATGTCAGAGAGCACGGATAAAGATGAAAAGAAGGGATCTGTTCTTAAAGATGCTATCAAGCAGATTAGGAAACAAGATACCCTTCCTAAGTACAACGCGCGGGAAAAGTTAATTAAGAAAGGCCAATTAACTGGAGACCCGCTCGTTGATATGTTTTTGGGGGAAGAGATCTCAGAAGCAGTTTACCAAGTCTTGCAGCTCAGATACACTGAGTCGAGACGTACGTATGTAGAAGCTTGTCTGTTGGCTACGGAAGACACAGAGCAAGTAGCAGAGATTCTTGACGTAGACCAAGAGGTAGTTGATATATACCGTCAGGTCTACTACGACATAGAAGGCTTAGATAGATTATCTAAACTTCGTATGATCGAGGTAGTTAAGGATGAAAGAGAGCAACAATTAAAGCTGTGGGCTGTATCCCAAGGGGTAGATTTCATAGCTTGGCGTTTAGGAACGGTCCCTAAAGTTAACCCTGTTGAAGGGCTGACTTCTATTTACTCAGACTGTTTCTTTAAGGCTAAAGAGGCATTTTATAATGCTAATACGGCGGACGCTAGTAAAGAAGGTTTGCGATGGGCAAAACAAGCGACGGATGTTGCTCGATTGCTTAAAGCATGGGTTAATGACGCCGATGAGGCAACCCAAGATATTAACATCGCTTTAAAAGAGATCACTGGTGAGGATTTAGAATTTCCCAAACTAGAAGATCTAGGAGATGAAGAAGTTGATCCTTTAGATATGTCAATGGACATTGAAGAGGTTGACCCTGACTTTGACTCAGTAGAAGACTTAGATAAAGAGAGTTAACGATGGAATTTAGTGCACAGAACTTGAAGTTTATGGCGGCGGAAGTAGTAACTGACTACGTTGCTCATAGGGTTCCACTATCTTCAGCGGTAGCTACTAAAGCTAAAGCTTCTAAATTGAATACAGAGCAGATTAAAAGACTTATAGAAATAAGCAATCAAGTTGCTTACCTTAAACTTTTGGAGAAGGCATCAGACAGAACTTTCGAGTTCCCTCTTGCCGTCTACGAAGATGTAATGGCCATTTTAGCTACACCGGATGAGAGTATGAAAAAAGAAGCTTCTCAAAAACTTAGTCCCATAGAAATTGCCTCTGGCAAGATGGAAGAGAATTTAGAGAAGGTGGCTCACACTCAAGAGGATGACGAGTTAGGATTCCTTAAGAGAGCCTCCAAGAATGAACGTATTGCTATGCTTAATAAGCAGTTGTACCGAACTAAGGGTGAACTAGAGAAAGTAGCTTGTGATGAACAAGTTATGGCTGTAGAACTCGTAGCTAGGGCCGCTGACTTACGAGAGGACGACCAGTTCTTAAGCAAAGTAGCCATGATATTAGATGGTGATGAAAATACGTTAACTAAGATTTCTCGACTAGTCTATGGAGAAAAAGTAGATTATTGTAACGATGAACTATTCTACGAAGCAGACATTGAAGACGCACGAGAGTACGTTGATATGTTTAAGCAAGCGGAAGAGTTAGTAGATACCAGACAAGGACTAGAAAGCCAAGTTAGTAGGGCGGAGGATGTTTTAGAAAAGGAAGCATTCGCCCCTGCGTTCACAGCAATAGGAAACTTAGCAACGAGAGCAGGGCAGGTAGCTAAACCAATCGTGGAAGGTGCTCAGAAAATAGGTGGAAAAGTTGTAGAGAAAGGTATGGGAGCAGCAGAAAAAACCTTCTTCGTTGCCGACAATATGGCTAGCGGAAAGCGACGTGGTATACACAAAAGCTTACGCCGCAGATAAACAACTAGTATATAGGACTAATCATGAATGACGAATTAAAAGAAAGTTTTAAACAGGGCATCAGCCAACGTATTGGAGAAGAGCTACCCGGTCTGACTAAGGCAGCTCACGAAATGGTTGTCAATGATATCATCAGTACTATCGAGAATGATGAAACTCTTAACGCTGCAAGCAACTTAGCAGGTATGAATAAAGAAGCCGGACTTAAGGATAGTATAGGATTTATGGGGGCATTCAAAGAAGGAGCAGGCAAGGCCCTCGCTACCATAGGTATAGGTGCATCCGGCGGATTAGGCATACACAACTTACTGAAAGCTAAGCAAAACTCTCAGCGTATTAACCAGTATGCGGACTTCCAAAATACTCTTGCCCATGTTGCTCAACGAAATGAGTTCCTAGCTAACGAGAACTCAGACAGACTTAACGAGCTTGGAAATTCTATTTTTAAGTTTGCTCCAACTGTTGCTAATGATCCTTTAGTGTTAGAGACTGTTATGTCCAATGCTATTCACGGTGGTGGACTTGATCCTCAGACTGTGAGATCCTTACAGGAGTTAGAAGAGCGTTACCATAAAATCAAAGAAGTAGACTCTGTTAAGAATTTCATCGTATAATTGCATGACTACCAAGAAAGCCGAACATGAATTTGGGTATGACCACGAGTACAACCAAAACCCAAACAATTGGAGACGTGGAGAAGGCTTGGGCCTGAATCTGCGTATGGCTACTGGAGATCCTAAAGCCCTTAAGAAGAAGCAGAAGGGTGAAATGGAAGATACTGAGAAGAAAGCCGAAGTTGTGAATAATAAATACTTAGAAAAAATTGCAGAAATGCAGGACGTAGCTAAGACGTCGGCCATATTCGGAGCAGCAGGAGCGGTAGGAGCGGGTGCAGGATCACTTGCTAGAAAAGCCGCATTGGAATACACTGGCTCTGTAGATGATGTTATGACCCATATAATGAAAGACCAGGGGCATAACAGGGCTGCTTTCGTTGCTAAAAGTAACTCTATAAAAAATAAAGCTGCAGCGAGAGACATACGTCCCGGAAGGGCTGCTGTTAAATCAGGACTTATAGGGGCCCTCATTGGAGCAGGATACTATGGGCTCAACTCTCTTGTAAACGACAGGTAATACCTATGAGCAATACCGAACAAGGCCTAGTTAAGCTTATTGATGTTCAGTCGTTCTACCAGGACGACGATATCGGTGTGCATGTCATAGACATCGACCATACCGATGAACTAGTCAAAGTTGCTGCTCACTCATCTATATCAGAATTTGTAAAAGAAGAATTAGACCCTAAAGAAGGCAAGATGTACTTACACATCAATGCTATGGGTGCAGGCGAGTACTATGGTTCCAACAAGAACGGAGACTACTTCCCTGAAGAAAACCTGAAAAAGTATTACAAGACTTTCGAAGTCACCGGACACGTGTTCCGTCATCATATCAATAAAGACCCTGAAAAATCCATTGGTAAGGTTATCTACGCTATCTACAACGATAGTATGCATAGAGTTGAACTCATTGCCGAAGTAGATAAGCAACTTGGTGACGACATCCAAAACAAAATTGCTGCTGGTGAATACCCATTCACTTCAATGGCGTGTAAGACTCCTTATGATAGATGTAGCATCTGTGGTAATAAAGCCCACACTAGAGCACAGTACTGCGAGCATCTAAGTACCCACTTAAATAAGATTCTACCAGATGGTCGAAGAGTTATGGCAATGAACGTAGGCCCACTACGTTTCTTTGATATAAGCATAGTTATTCGACCCGCTGACGTTACCAGCTCTATCTTACAGAAGGTAGCAAGCCATGAAGAACTTATAGGTTCTGCAGCGGCAGCTGAGTACGAAGGACTTAAATACAACCAATCTATATCCATTACCAAGTCTGCTGAGGAAGTTAAATCCGCAGCCTTGTCTAAGTTATCTACGATGATTAAGAAAGTAGACGGCATGAACGTTATGGATGTGGATTCTAATGTTGAAGATATACTGTCAAAGGTTAAGAACCCTGACTTGAAGCTCGTTAAGACCCTTGGCAAGTTCCCTGTATCTGAGACATTAAACGCTTTTGCTGAGACCGGGTCAGCTCCATCGATCAAGTTTTTAGCGGAACTCATTGCCTTTATCCATATTGGCAGTGCGTCTGAAGGTTTAGGTGAAAAGGCAGAACTCGTTCTGTATTCAACTGATCCATCAAAAATACCTGCGGAAGCATTAGCTTTCTTAGGCGACATTGAAGTAAAGCAGGCTAATCCTATCTTGGTGAATTTGATTCAGAAGAACTCTGATGGATCATTGACACCTAGCAGTGTAGAAAAAAGAGCAGCACATCCTTATGAAGGCTACCTTGGCTATAAGACTAAAGGTGAAAACCTCCCTAGGTATGTTATGATGTCTCCGGAAGCTATACAGCAAGAGAAGGATAAGGTCTCTGCGGAGATGGCTGTAGCTGCAGCAGGTAGAGGCGGTGCGTTAAAAACACTGCTAGCACTTGGAGGAGCGGCTTTGATAGCCCGGTATTATGTATCATCTTTGATCGATAAAAAGGTAGAAGATGCTAAGCTAAACGGGTTAAACTCACAAGTTGTCCCTCCGTATGCTAAAATAGTGCTTGAGAAGCAGGCACATAAGGCGTCCAGAATTATTGACGATGGGGAAACCCTCTTCTTTTTGAAGGCCAAGACTTCTGGACTTTTTTAGTTTACATAAGTAAGCTCGATGGGTCACAACGTATTGTGAGAAACCAAGAGAGGAATTGTGATGCAAAACAATGATATGACTCTTGAAGCACTTCTATCAAGTCTAGAAGAGCCAATTGAGAAATCAGCATCTGAAGATGATACTTCTACTCCTGCACTAGCAGTTGAAGAGGGTGAAACTTCGGTCGCTGGTCAGCTTGAAGGCCTACTAACTAAGAAGGCTTCAGATGAAACCACTAGTGAGGAAAGTATTGACATGAATAAAGAAGCTCAAGAAACTGGCATAGCTATCGCTGATGCCGTACTGGGTATGCTGAAAGAAGCTGATGAAGGTTCTAACGCTGTAATACAGCAAACTGAAGAACTCGTTGATCAGCACGATGACGCTACAGAATTAACACCTCGTGAAGGTAACACTGTGACTGAGACCCTTAAGGGAATCGTTGCTCGTGGAGCTGCCGATGGTGCTGTACACCCTGATAAATTAGCTCTAAACGCTGTTGCTGCCGAGGAAACTGGCAAAAATGGTCCTGATTTAGAGACATCTGATGATAACGAGGTAGAGAACGTGGAATCTGATTTAGGTAAAGAAGCTCATGAGAAACTAGCTGCTACTGCCCATTTAATGGACGGCGGTTATTCTTATGAAGACGCTGTCAGTCTTGTTAAGGAAGCTGCTGAAGAAATTGAAGCAGAAGACTTTGAACAGGTTAAGTTAGCTACTGTAGGTGCTTTGGTTGAAGAAGGATTAGACGTTGAGTCTGCTCTTGAACTAACTAAAGAAGCTATGGAAACTCTAGCTTGGGAAATGGATAAAGAAGCTGCTACTGGTAAAGCCTTTAAAGGCGTGTACAAAGCAGTTAAGAAAGATGCTAAGACCTTAGCTGGACACCGAGAACGAACTTCTGGTGTTGTTAAAAAAGTTATGGCTGACAAAGATCTATCTAAAGCCCAAAAGGCTAAAACTATCGCTAAGCTTACCGCTAGTGGTAAAGTTGGTCCTAAAGGCGTAAGTGCAAAAGCTAACCAAGAAAGAGCGAAAGCTATGCGTTCTGCTGCTGCTCAATATGCTGGTGCTGGTGCTACTAGTCTTGCTGCCATTGGCGGTGCAGGGTATGCGGCTAATAAGGGCATGAAGAAAGCTGCGGCTTTGGAAGGTCTAGTTGAATCTGGGTATTCTGTAGAAGACGCGTTGTTTCTTTTAGACGACTAAGAATGAGAACGGGGTGGAAACACCCCTCCTCTAATTGGAGAGTACCATGAGTAAAATTTCAAAACTATTAGGAGACAAAGCAGTAGAACTACGTTCTGCTATTTCGCCTTCTACTGGCGACGAATCATGGGATCTCGTTAAATCTGCAGCACTAGCTGAGCTAGAATCTCAAGGCGTTTCTGACGCTGAAAAGGTCCTGGATGAGCTAGCAAAAAAAGCAGGTTATGGTGAGACTCGTTCCGTCGCTAACTCTTTTCCGTTTAATGCAGAAGAGGTTGTATCGCTTATCGAGAAAACAGCTGAACTGGTTGAAGAATTAGAAGCTAAAATAGAGTCTGATACAGACACTATCTCTAGCCTTCAGACAAGTTTAGAAAAGGCTGCCAGTGTCGATAGCGAAGACCTAGTTAACGTTTTAATTGAAAAAGGGTTTTCCGAAGAAGATGCTACTAATTTAGTAGACCTTCCGAAAGAAACTTTAAATAAGGTTGCTTCCATGGCTAATGGAGAACCTTGGGAAATGGGCAAAGGTGCAAGAGTAGCTGAAAGCAGCTTGGATCCTTTTACTAAGTTCTTACTTAGCTAAGTTAGATATCTAACAGGAGATATAAAAAATGAGTAGATTAGATCAAATGGACTACACAGCGGATTTCATCCGTGGGTGGCCTAACGATGGTGCTCTTGAGAGCAGCACTTACGTTATCGCCTCTGGTGTAGACCTAGAAGCTGGAGACCTAGTTGAACTAGATGGCTCTGGTGAATTAATATTAAACACCGCTACCGAGACTAATTTTGCCGGTATTGTTGTTCGTGGAAACTTGGACGACAAATCAGTCGAAGCTTCCGGTAAAGCTATTGTTCTTTGGGGTGGGTACATTGTTCGCACTACTAAGATCGCTGCTGCTGTTATGGGCTTTGCTCCAATGACTCCAGTAAATGCTACATCCGGAGTTTTTGATACTGCAACAGTAACCATCGCGGCTACTGATGGAGTCTTAGGATATGTCCTTGAAACCGTTACAGGCGTGAATGGGAATCCCGATTCTGCCGTAATCGTAGTTAAGTAAGGGGGATATAAAAAATGACTGACTATAGCGTTGAAACTGTAAACACTCAATTTGTAAACCAACAGTTTATCGATAAGATTAACTCTGGTATGGAAAAAGAGGCTGGAGCTGCAATGTCTGCATTCGTTAGACAAAAGCTTCGTGAGGAAGGTTTTACCCGTAAAATCTTAACTCCACAAACTGTTACTTCTGCGGACCTTGACCGTGACTTGACTGATCAACCTCGTGTGATCGTTGAGAAAGAGCCGGATTCGGTTGCTGCAAGTATCGCTTTATCTGCTAACGGCGAAATCCGTTACTTCAAAGGTGAGCGTTACGAAGTACCTTTCTATAAAATCGAAAGTGATACTTTCACTAAAAGTAAATATGAGCTTGCTACTTATAAGACTGACATCCGTCAAGTTTTACAAGACAACTCTGTTAAGGATCTTCAGAAAGAAGAAGATGTTAACTTTTGGAATAGTGTAACAACTATCTCAACTGCTAACTCTAATGTTCTTGAGTATGATTCAGTTAACGAAAGTATTGACTTTGGTGTTAAATCACTAATGGATCTTGTTAACCTAATCGTTGATAACTTCCAAAAGCCAGGTAAAATCTTGCTTCCATACAAGCTTTACTTGAAATTGATCAGCCGTAAATCAGTAGTTATCGGTGACATCGCTGCATCTGACTTGTTCAGAGGTGGTGATCAAACTAACTTCTACGGATTTGAACTAATCACTACTAACAAATCTGACATTTTACAGTCAGGTATTGTTGACAGTTCTGCAGCTCCTACTGCACGTCCTGGTGATATGTGTGCGGTATTTGCTCCAGAGCAATACTTGGGTCAATTCTATGCTTTACAAGAGCCTACTGTTTTCTTGAAAACAGAAAAAGACATGGTCGAATTCACTACTTATGAGTCTGTAGGTGTTGGTATCGGTAATGTTAATGGTATGGCTGTTGCTCAGTATGACTTAGCTGGTACTGATCCAGACTCTGACGCGTAAGCTTAGAGTTACAGAAGCTAAAAATAAAAAGCCCCTTTATTGGGGCTTTTTTTTGCTTACGATTTAGTGGACCTTTTTCTTAGACCCTTCATCCTCCTTGTTGAAGCCATCGAACACATCATCCAGATCCTCACTTCTAGACTTAGCCGTACTCATCAAGTGGTGAAGCATCCTGGACATGCTGTTCGAGCTACTCATATCTCGCTGGCTGCAAAATATTAAGCCATCGAACTTCTCATCATCTACCCTCCCTTGAAGTTCTTCTCCTACTCGTTTTAGCTCCTTTTCATCCACTGCCTCTCCCATAGCCATACGTATTTCTGACACTATGTATTCTTTGGCAGCCCTTTGAAGTTCCTTAGCCTTGCCTGGGTTACATAGTTGTATCTCAGGGACGTATAGGTCGAGCAGGAGACAGCTATTATTGTCCTCGCTCGAATCATGGTGGGAAACAATTAAGTACCGGTACAGGTCCTTAGGATCGGCCTCAGCGAACCTTTTAAAGGCTACAGGAAGTACTTCTCCCATGTACTGTAATACCCCCATGTTTCTCATGTATTCGGCTTCGCAGCTTCTCCATACGCACATATAACTTTGATCATCTCTCTTACCCTCATCACTCTTCTCCAAGAATGACTGGTTTAGTAAGAATAGTATCAGGTCGACGTATTCGTCTACATTTAGTGTACATATTGCGGGCCCAAGAGGGCTCTCTTTCATAGCGTCTCCACTAAGTGATTGGAACATGTATGAAAGGTCTTCATACCCTGATTCTCGGGTTTCAGGGTCAAAAAAGGCGGCCTTGAAAGCCTCAGGGCTCATAGTTAATAGTTCAGTGATTGTCATTGTCTTCTCCTCGGTATATGCATTTGTTCTTACATGTTACTTATACCACTATATGAGGTAAACTATAGATGTATACCAACTTGAGAACATTATGACTGACAATAAATACCTAGAGAAAGTAGCAGCCAGACAGAGGGTCTCTATAAAGGGATTACTAGAGCAGCAGATCGAAGACGCCTACCGTTCTCGAGTGCCGGTTAAATCTCACAAGATACAATCTGAGGAAGATAGAAAAAGATCTAGACGTCATGCTGGTGCTCCTAGGCCTAGGATGCAGAAAAGATCTATAATGGAGAAACGTGCTGCTCTGCCCTCAATATCTAGAACTATGAAGTTCGCAGCTGGTGCTACAGGTGCTCCTCAGACTAAGCCTAAATTACCCAAAGCGGACACCTCCTTCAGTGTCCCTAAGCCTATAAGTCAAAAGGTGTCTAACCCCAACAAACCTATTCTTAAGAAAGCTGCGGTAGCACACAAGGTTAAGAATATCTTAAAAGGTACTTCCGGGTTTGCAGCAAATGTTGCTGCTGGAACTGCCAAGTCTGGTAAAGATTCCGCTAAGGCTATATTAGGACATGCGGGAGGCAAGTCGCTGCGTGAGTACGCTAAAAAGAATATAGCTACTACTAAGAAGTTAGGAGGGAAGACTCAAGTAGAAGGGTTCATGAGATTATCTGATGCTCAGAAAAAGGCGGTAGTCAAATCTAAGAAATCTGCTGAGAAATTAAAAGAGTTCAATACCCTGAAAGGTAAAAGAGATGCGTCCAGACTTGCAGTCGGGGTAGCATCAGTAGGTGGAGTTGTCGGAGGCAAGAAAGTACATGATAAAGCAAAGACAATGAAAGCAGAGCATCAACGTAGAAAACTGCAAAGACTATACAACCGGCACTACGGACAGTAAGTTATGTGTATTTTTTCAAACATACCGGCATCTATGATGCTATTTGACATTCACGGAAAGTTGGTAGATGCCAATGATCGCTGCTATACTTACCATAATGTAGACGACATAGATCAGTTACAAGGCTCGTTACGGGTAAACGCTAAATGGACTACTATAGTGTCATCGGTAACTAAAGCCGGTAAGGGAGTGTCTTCTCCGTTCCAGTACTCGTTTAATTACAAGGACGGGAAGAAATGGTCTAAGGCAGTAGCTAACCCTGTGTTAGATGAAGACGGCAAAATGATCGGAGTCTCTATCTTAGAGAAGGACATTACTTTGAAGAAGAACATGCTGTCCGAACTACAACAATTGAAACTTAAAGAAACAGCTTAAGAGGCGAATAAACATGAGTGATTTAAAACTATACAAAGTAAATACAAAACACAAGCGTAGCTTGAAACGACCAGGTGCACCAGATTTGGCTCACAACCAAATTGTTAGGTATAAACCTTCGGTAGCTAGTAAGACTCCTTGGATAAAGGCTTACGTTGATCAAGGTTTTCTAGTAGAGGTTAACGAGGCGGGTAAAGCTAAGTCTGCTCCTAAGGTAGAGAAGCCGGCACCAGCAAAGGAAGAAGTTAAGGTTGAAGTTAAACCTGAGCCTGTTGCAGAAACTCCTAAGGAGGAAGTTGAAGTCCCAAAGGAAGTGAGTGGAGAAGGAGCCTCTTCCCCTAGTGAGGAAGTAGTTGAAACCAAGCCTAAGAAAAAGAAGAAGAGCAAAAAGGAAAGCAGCGATAACACAGAAAGCAACGATTCTAACAACGAATCATAAGGATAAGTAAATGGCCGTTACTGTAACTCCGGATAACATCCGAACATACATACGGGATAGAGTCGATGTTAATTACCTATTAGAGGGTGAGGTTCAATTCACCGATGATAGGATTAACAACGCTATGGAATTGGTGGTGAGTGATATTAATATTACTCCCCCAATTACTAACTATGGCGGATTAGATAATCTACCTCCGTACACTAAGTCCCTAGTAGTCATAGGCACTCTGAAGCATCTGTTCTTTGGGGAAGCTGGTATGGCTGCTAGGAATCAGTTCAGTTATAGCGACGGTGGACTTACAGTGCCTCTGGAAGAACGCTTTCAATATTGGATGACGTTAGCTCAACAATACGAAGCGTCATTTAATCAAATGACTAAACAATGGAAGATCGCTGCCAATCTCGACGGTAGCTTGAACGGTAATAGTAGTTGGGGTGAAGTTCGTTCTGACTATTCTAGATTCCCGCACTGGTAATAGACATGAACAAGTATATAGATAAGATAGAAGAAAGGTATCTAGACAAGGAAGCGTTTGCTCCTGCTAGGGATGATAAGTCTCTTGCCGGAGAAGCTGCTAAAACTGCGGTAGGTGCTGGAGCTGTTGTTGGGGGAGCTATTGCTGGTAAAAAACTAGGCCGTAAGGCAGCCACCACTAGTCCAGTACAATCTCGTATTAAGGAGAGGGCAACTGCCGTAGCATCTAGAGCCTCTGACGCAGCCCAAGCTAAGAAAGACAGAATAGTAGGCGCTCAGAGAAAAAAAATAAGAAAGCTAAAGTCTACAGTTAAGAAGGATACGCGTCCCGGACAAGCTAGAGCTGCTGAAATGAAGCAGAAACTTAGAGGTAAGCAGGTCAAAGCAGTACAGGATAAGGCAAAGGTTGCACGCTCTGCAGCGGGAAAAACTGTGACAGAGAATAAATTTATTCGAAAAGCTACTAAAAAAGCTAAGGGTAAATTTGGAAGAGTAGGAATGATAGCTGGTGGGGTAGCCGGATTGGCAGGCGCATCTTCAGCATTGGCCGACGATAAATAACGACATAGGATACTACAATGAGTGATTTAGAAGAACAGTTAAACGCAATGGCGCTAACAAAGTTAGCGGAAGAGTCCGGTAATAAGTACTTATCTAAGATAGCTGGAGACGATGAAAAAGAAGAGTCTAAAGAAGAAGATAAGGAAGATAAAAAGGAAGGCAAGAAGGAGTCTAAAAAAGACGACGACAAGGACTTGGAGAAGGAAGCTTTTGCGGCAGCTATAGCTAGCGGGGCTAGAAAGCTAGGAAAGAAAATTGGACAATCTGATTTTGGTAAAAAGCATCTTACTGAAACCTCTAAGCGACTAAGATCAGGAGCTGATAAAGCAGCTGGTTCTAAACGAGCTACCAAAGGGTACGAAGGTACTGCAAAGGCAGTTAAAAAAGACGCAACTAATATTATCAAAAAGAATCCGCTTAAAGCTACTGCTGCAGTAGGCGCTACTGGTTTAGCAGGCGGAGCTGCCCTAAGCGACTAAGTAGATGCATATATCCACTCAGCTTGACTTTACATATTTCTTACATCAGCTAGGCCCTGCAGAAGTAACAACAGAGCAAGTTGTAAAGATGCCGATCCAGGTTTACCCAACCTGGTTTACTTGTGTGCGTATAGAGTGGACCCCCCTAGATGCGTGGGATACTGCCAATCCTCGCTATAATGTTTACCGTTCTGAAACACAGGATGGAAACTACGAGAGGCTAACCAGTTCCCCAACTACAGACAACTTTTGGGTTGATAATGGAACTTGGAATTCATCTAAGTTTGCAGACGAGTGGTGGGTCATTGAAATACTCACTGACATAGGTACTTTCAAAACATTGCCTATAGCCGCCAAGCCTAAAAGAGGTTCATTCCAAAACAATAGAGCTACGGAAATAAACCGTAGAGAATGGGTCTTGTTAAGGAAGTTCTCAGGCATGGATGCGTCCATACTCCGACGTAAGCACCACGGTCAAAGATGCCCTGATTGTTGGGATGATGTTTCTAAGAAAGTAACTGGGAACAAGTGTACCGCCTGCTATGACGTAGGGTTTACCGGTGGTTATCATTCAGCCATGCATACCAAAGTTCAGTTCGATGCTCGTATAGAGAATCAGCAATGGTCTTACTTCGGTAAGTTTGAACCAAACCAAATAGGTGCTTGGACTATTGCGTACCCGGATGTACAGCCTAATGATTTAATTATTCGTCACGGAGACTACAAGGTATACCGGGTAGAACAGATACAGAATACAGAGTTATTGGCTAACCCAGTACGTCAGATAATGCGTATCACGGAGTTGGCAAAAGAAGGCGTCGAGTATGCCTTGATTGATAGAGAAGGTTTACGCGAAGAAGATGTAACTAACGGCCTAGATTTACGTATGGGATTAGGGCTACCTAATGAGTAGCATTGAGATGGTAATTGTATACTTCTACGCAGGATTATTTATAGGTGGGTGGGCGTTATGCCAACTAGGAATATTGTTGTTGGGATTCTTCGATGACAAATAAGTACTTAGAAAAGCTTGCTGAAATGGAGTCTATAAAGAAGGCTAAGAAGCCTAAACTGCATACAACGGAATTAAATAAGATAGAGAGGGTGCTAGAATCTACTACTAGACCTAAGTCTCTAAGAGAAATTATAGATGGTAAAGCTGCAAAGTCGTACAAAGCCTCGGAAAGATCCGGCAAAGGAAACTCTGTCGGAAAAGCTCTTAGCGCTATGCAACGTCATTCTCAGACACCTAGGTCTGCGAGTAACTACACAAAACAGAGATTGAGATAATGACTAATAAATATTTAGAGAAAGTAGCAGCACTATCTGAAGAAGAGATTAACAGTAAGCTAGCTAGACAGGCTGCGGTCAACACTATCCGGTCCGACTTACTCGGGCCTCCTATAGGGCCTGTCCTTAACGCCGTGTATAGCCCTGGGACTTTAGAAGAAATAAGACGAGGAACGGATTCCCCTAACGTCAAGAGACGAGGAGATTGGGCGGTTCCTGCACTTAGCGGAGCAGTAGGTACGGGCGTAGGATTAACACTAGGGAACGCTCTTCGCAAAGCTATCCACAGAAGGTATTTAGTTAGCCCTGGAACTGCGGTTGCGTTAGGCATAGTGCCTGCCATAACAGGGGTATGGGGTTCTATGATAGGTACCGAGGAAGGTCTTAGACACCAGGTTAAAGACTCCCTAAGGAAGGCACAACAGGAACTTTCTGAAAATGAATAAATACCTGGATAAAGTAGCAGCCGGTAATGAGGACTACATCAGTATGTTCGAAGAATACCCGGAAACTAGATACCAGAATCCTATATCGAGGATGACCTTAGGTGCTCTAGGCGGAGCTTCTACCGGTGCGGCGTTAGGCATAGGAGCGGGATTATTCTCCCCCATAGCTTTACATAAAGGTACTAAGCCTGGAGCTATAGCTCTAGGAGCCTTGATAGGTGCCAAACTAGGGTTATCAGATTCATACAAACATAATGAAGACGCTAAGAGATCTTTACGAAGAAGGATTTTAGAGAAATCAGCAGAATTACCTACAGCGTTAGAGCCTACTTTAGATGCCAAATACATAAACTATGGCCCAGTAGGCATGGGCATGGGAGGGGCTGCTTCAGGAGCCTTATCTGGATTAGTAGTAGGGGAAGCTTTAGAAGGTCTAATACGTGAACAAGCTAGAGAGGCTACGCCTAGATATGGCAAGCATGCTTTTGGGGTAGTAGGAAAAGGGGGTAAGATTACGTCTGTTGAAAAAGTTCTACCTGAGAAGGAATTCCAGAAGCTAATTAATAAGAAGACTAGAGGTAAGGTACGAAACCTTATTATAGGGGGGGCTGCTATAGGTGCATTGGCTGGAGCATTGGACGCTCATACTAAAGAGAAGTATCGAGATGTGGCCAGAGAAGCTACAGATAACCCGTACTTAGACAAGGTAGCCCAGATGACAGCATCAGGGTCTTCTTCAAGTACTTCCAGCTCAGGGTCTAAGTCAGGTAAGTTTTCAGCACCTAAAATGAACAATACCACTAACAAGTACCTGAAACGAGGAGTTAGCACCTTGAAGATGGGGCCTCACACCACCCCAGAGGACTTACTGCCAAACCCAAGTAAAATGGATATAAAAGTTAAGTAAATGGCGAACATATACGAAGCACGTGCCAAACTAGATCCTACCAAGTTCTCACCGTTGTCGGTGCATTACGCCGTGCTTGAACCATTAAGATACTTGTTTTCCTTTGTGCCAGGAGAGGATTTAAGGTACGACGAAGACCCGAAGCAGACTAAAATAATCATCGGTAGTGTTAATGATAAGCATGATGACCCCGCAATCCAGGGGAAACCTAGGATTCTGCTTAATAGAGGGTCATACGGTGTTGGTAAAATGGGCCTCACGGATAACATGGCAGAAGCTGAACCCTTCGCCGTTACTGGAGGTACGAGAGACCAGAAGCACACTACCATGATACAAGGTGTCTGTGCTATAACGATTGAGGCTTCCACTGAGGGAGTCTGTGAATTACTAGCAGATATGGTCCACCACTTTATTGTTTGGTCAAGACCACAGATCTGTTCAACGTTTAGATTTAAAGAGTTTGGGCTTCCACTTCAAGTAAGTGAAGCACAAATGGACACAGAAGACACAGAAAAGTTTAAGATCATGATAAGCGTCCCATATAGTCTCGAAGACTCGTGGACATTGAAAGAAGACGCTTTGAAACTTCAGGGGTTTATAACCCAATTAATAGTGGATGAGTAAGAGGAATCATAAATGGCTTACATTACACCATCAGTATTAGTCTACCAACAGCTTGAAGAAGCCGGTGGCGTACTGAACACAACTCCAGATTTGGAAGCAGTCATAGTAGGACCATTGTATAACAATGTCTACGTTGACCCAAACGACGGAGCAACCTTAGATAAAAGTGAAGCATACACAATAGATGACTGGGCACAAGAAGCAATCGATCTTGGCGGCACAGCCTTCCCTATCCCACTCTCGAGTACTACTCCAGGGCAGGTTACAGATGCTGCTTCTATTTCAGTTCACGGTACAGACGTCTCCGTTATAATTAACGACTTCGATGTACTTTTAACCCCTGCTCCCAATTCATTAATCACTGGAGCGGATTCTGGAACAACAGTAGATTTTGCAACTACGGCTCTTCCAGATGCTACGGGTAACCACGCAAATGTTGGAGATAGAGTAATCTTTACCTTCGATCCAGGTGGTGGTGACGAAACTTTTGAATCAGTTATCACCGAAGTGGTAAGTGATGTTCAACTTCGTCTTGCAGATCCTATTCCTTCGTACTCAGGTATTACTGCTAATGTAGTAGTCTACCACCAGTATGTTTATAAACTTATTGCTGCAACTGAGTACACGCTAGTTAACCTTGGCGACGAGCAAGTAGACCTTACGTTTACTGCTTCTCCTTTTCCAGGAGATGTTACCTACGCTAATTACGGCTTTGATTCATTAGTAGTACACGTAGGCTACCAATCTATTAGACAAGATACCATCAACACTGTTCTAACAGTGACTGAAGATGATCTCGAATCTAAGTTAGGTGTCCCTGATGAAAATAACCCATTAGCCCTTGCTGTTGAGAAAGCGTTATTAAATACAACCGGCTACATCAAGGCGTTGGCTACGGCAGATAACACTGCGGCTTCTCACGGCGATGCGTTAAACATACTAGAAGGAGAGGAAAGAGCGTTTTATTTGACTCCTTTAACACAAGATGAATCAATCATCACTGCGTACAGTATTCACTGTCAGCAGCTCTCCACTCCTGAAGAAGGGTTATGGAGAGTAGTTGTTGCTAACACTGAATTACCAGAAGTACTTTATCTACTAGGCAATGAAGACGCCCCAGTTGATGGTACTACTAACGGAGCCATACTAGAATTAACAGGAACCACTATAGTCTTAGAAGACACTACTCAAACGTTCTTAGGTATAGGGGCGGGTGCTGGAGATCAAGTAACTATCCTTTCTTCTGATGACCCGGATGCTATTGCTACTTTCACTATAGAAGAAATCATAGATAATACTCGTATCGAGTTCAATGGTGACTTCAGTGATATCGCTAACGGAGCAACCGCAGCTGAGTACTACATCAGCAGAGACTTAACTAAGTCTCAGCAAGCAGATACTATTGCTGCTCGTTCAGAAGTTTGGAATACTAACCGAGTGTGGCACATATGGCCTGACTCAGTAGGCGTAGATGTAGATGGTATTACTACCTACTTGCCAGGGTATTACTTATGTGCTGCTCATTCAGGTGCTAACTCTGGATTCCCAGTACAGCAAGGTCTTACTAACATAGCTCTTGCGGGTATTACAGATTTACAGAATAGTAACTTCTATTTTTCTAGGGCTCAACTAGGAACAATGGCTGAGAAAGGTACTTGTATCTATGCTCAGGCAACACAAGGTGGAGTTCCATTCTGTCGTCACGCACTAACAACTGATGTCTCTGTACTAGAATACAGAGAGCAGTTAAAAGTTAAAAACTGGGATTTCTTATCTTATTACTATAAAGATAAGTTCAAGCCCTTCATCGGTACTTGGAATATTACTCCAGATACCTTAGCCACAATGCGTCAGGTCGCTATTGCATCCTCAGAACTTCTGTTAACTCAGAAGCTTCCAAAGATTGGTCCACCATTACTGTCTTACGAAATTAGACAGTTAATTCAAGACCCAGTCAATAAAGACCAAGTGATTGTTGAGATTAAGATAGAAATTGTATCTCCCAACAACTACACCAATGTGTTCTTGGTAATATAACCGGAGGATTGAAAGAAAATGGCACAATCAGATAACCTTGGAACCGGAACTGGCGAATTTGAAGCCAGTTGGGACTGGAAAGGAGAATATGTAGCAGGGCTAAAACAGGGTGATGAGGGCTACGAACGTTTTTCGCAGCTATCAGCCACACCTGACAGTACTGCCCTATATGCGGGCCCTGCTCGCTTTAGTGCGATCACAGGAGCATCAAGCTTACTGCCAATAGGATTGGCGGACGGCGTTAACGTAAACCAGGGTGCTCAATTAGCACGTTTGTTCGAAGTCGGTTCTAACCGTTCTTTCTTCACACGTGGTAAAGATATCCCTAGCGTTAGTTTTAGTCGTATGCTTGCAGACCAAAAGAATAATCACCGAACTCTTACCCGGCACAAAACCGTATACC